>ERZ1026856.214-NODE-214-length-41476-cov-20.872480_pt1 | contig 41476 bp, 73 predicted proteins | sample MGYA00380158_ERZ1026856 | MGnify/ENA primary metagenome ERZ1026856 (study PRJEB33269, sample SAMEA4719794) | human gut metagenome | biome: human-associated habitat; feature: organic feature; material: feces | place: Cameroon | collected 2013-10 ... | reverse complement strand
TTAGCGTCGTGAGTTCGCCAAGCGATAGACCACCCATCACCGTCAATGGCTCCTGCTTTTGTCCATTTCCACTTGTCCGGCAGTCCAGATAGAGAAAATCCTGGTTCTGCGATACGCGCAATTTCTTCCAGCACGGCTGCGAAGTCTTTTCCTCTATTGCTGCTGAAGGCTCCGACCACGTTCTCCCAAACAAGAAACCGAGGTCGGACCATGTTACCTGTCCGTCCATTCCGTTTGTCCTCCGCTCTCATTTCTTTTACGATGCGTACCTGCTCCATAAACAAGCCGCTTCGCGCTCCTGCCAGACCGGCGCGTTTCCCAGCGATGGAAAGATCCTGACAGGGACTACCGCCGGTGATGCACCACACCGACTCAATATTGGCACCGTTGATTTTGCAAATATCTCCTAAATGCTTCAATTCCATCGCCCTCCTACCATCGCATAAACTCCGCCAGGCTATTGTCCGGTGGCTTTTCCTTGGGATCGGCAGCCTTTGCCCATCTTTCCCATTTCTCGGCATTTCGGCAAGCCGCTTTCCAGTTTTTCATGGGGGTCTTGCCGACCATCCAGCCCTTAGACTCGTAGAAATCAATAAATTCCTGCGGGTCTACCGGGGAATGGCGTTCATCCACATAGGACTGCACCTCTGCCAGGGTGGGCGGGACAAAGCGCTTCGCGCGTGAAACACATGGATTCGGATTAGGATTCGGATTGGATTCGGATTGGATTGGATTAAGGCCGCAACTTGCGACAGCTTGCGGCGGATTGCGGCAATCTGCCGCAGATTGGTCGTCGGCTTCTTCCGGGCCGGGATATTTAGGCTTACAATCTCGAATTCGCTGATGCTTTGCCCAGCTTGGTAGCCAGTAGATCAACTTCCCGCCTACCGTGTAGAGGGAAATCAGTCCTACGGTCGCCAACGCGTCAAGCGCATCGGTAATATTCTTTGCTGTTACCTGATCCCGGAGCGGGAAGCATCGCCCTTTAATAATCGCGGGGCGGGCGTCGCCGCGCCCCGCATCGTCCGCCTGGGTGATGAGCCCAATCCATAGTCTAAATTCAAAATCCTTTAGTTTTGCGATTTTCTCGCTGGTGCAAATGCTTTCTTTAATGATCCTATTCGGCATCGGAGCACCCTGCCCTTGTATTCCATGCAACGGAAGCTTTCCGGCAGGCCAAATTGTCCCAGTTTTCGTCTACGGGATCATCCGGAGAGGCCTTTGATTTGCTTTTCGCCCCGCACATATCGCATTCTACCCATGTAAAATAAGTCCTTGTGTGATGGTTGTAATTTCTGTTCAGCGTAATCTCATCTGAGCCGCAAAAAGGACAGTTTTTTAACTTCATCGGATTGCCACCACCTTAAAACGGCAGGTCGCCGTCGTCCTCCAGCACCTCCTCAAAGGTCTGCGCGGGAGGATTGCCCGCCGGTATATCGTCGCGCTTACTGTCCGCAAAATATATATTGTCGGCCACCACTTCTGCGCTGCGGCGCTTGTTGCCATCCTTATCCGTCCAATCACGCATCTGCAAGCGGCCCTCCACCGCAGCCATGCGGCCCTTGGCGAAGTATTTAGCAGCGAACTCCGCCGTATTGCGCCAAGCCACCACATCGATGAAGTCCGTTTCCTTGGCGCCGTCTGCGCTCTTGAAGTCACGATCCACGGCCAGCGCAAAGCTGGTAACTGCGTTTCCGCCCTGGGTCCTCCGCAGCTCCGGGTCTCGGGTCAAGCGGCCCATGATAATGATCTTATTCAGCATTCTTCGTCCTCCTGTTCTGCCAAGTAGTTTTTTCCAAACTCCCGCATAAAATCTTCCTCGCTCCAGCCCTGCTCCCGCATGGCCTTTAATTGGCCGTAGCGTTTTAGCCTGCGCATTTGGTCCTCGTTTTGATGTACCGCCGTCTTGCCGAAGATGTGACACCTGTTATGACACAGGTACACCACAAGCCCGTATTTCTCACTTTTCTTGCGATATGCACCAGGGAATATGTGGTGAAGGTCCAGCGGATCCTGTGCGCCGTTCCTGCCGCACAAAAAGCATCTGCGATTATCCAAGGGCCTGCGCCTCCCCCCATCGAGATTTCAGCGCGTCCAGCTGCTGCGGTGTCATGGTCTCTATGCCGTTATCCCGGCAATCCTCCACAACCAAATCAATGAGCCGCGACATCTGCGCCGTGTCGTAGTCGCTGGAGGATATGTAGGAGCGGATATTGTGGTATCCTTTGATGTTGCGGCATGGCCCCAAATCCTCGATCATGCGGCCAATGTGCCCGCTGCACCACACACGCTCCCAGGCATCGATCCGATCCTCCCGGACGGGGACAACCTCATAATTGCCCCCGATGTCCGGTATATACGCCCTATATATGCCCTCGGGGCTGATTTGCAGCTTGTCCGCCAGCCTACCCACCAGCACCCAAAAATAAGCATTTGCGTCAAGGCTTCTGCCCTTGCGCTTGATTTGCGCAACATACTCCTTGCCGGGCTGCAGCTCGTCGCAAACGGCCATCGCGGATTGGGGAGATTGCACCCGCAAGCACAGCCACGCCCCATCGCTGTCCTGCTGCCACCGGGCGGCTGTCACATCAGCCTGCAGCATTGTCCTGCTCCTTCTTCGCAGACTTCATGCAATCGGCGCACATCTGCGCTCCGTAGCGGCCCTTGGAATACTTAACCATATCCTTTACCGTCCACATTTCGCCGTTGCGCTTCCTTACAGACACAATGTCAGATCCGCACCGCTCACACACAGGCGCGGCGTTCCGCTCTTTCTCGTCCAGTTCGGCAGAAGAAATCTTGTCCGGGTCCTCACCGGTGGGCAGTGCAAAGGTCCGCAACCACATATACTTGAAAGCGTATGTCATGGCCTTGCCGCTGCCCTTGTCCTGCGTGTCTGCACCGTCCCCACAAGACGCGATTTCTATGTACTCCTCCGGGGCCTCCACATTGACCATCCGATACATCACATCCACATGGGTGATGTTTCCGGTGCGGTTGGACGTCTGCGTAATGGGGTACACCACCAAGCCGTGCTTAAGCATTTCTCCCCGCATGATCGCGGTCACTTTCTCCTCGCTTAATGCCTTATATTTGGTGTTGCCAAACTCCACATGATCGTCCTTAGCCAAATACTGCACGTCCTGCATAATGGACGATATCTTCTCATAAATGTTCAAATTTCGTCCTCCTCCTCAATTTTTAGCGGGCAATACATCCCCGCGCCCTTAGTGTCGGGCAGATACTCTCCCGTGCGCCGGCACTGGTTGCGAGAATAGGTCTCCAGCAGCGGGCACAGCGCACAGCACACTTTCCCCTCCGGGAAAAATATTTCTACCGTGGTTTTTGTATACCACCTAACGCAACCATCGCTCATTACTAATCGTCCTCCTCGTAATACTCCTCGTTGTCGCTGACGCACTCTCCACAAAGCCAAATGTCCTTGTAGTGCAGAGCGGGAAAATCTGTAATGCGGCAGCCGCAGCAATCGCACACAGGCATCCTCGCAAGCCTCCTATCCTGCTCCTCTGCATAGCATTCTGCATCCCATACCGGGTCAGATGTCCACATCGGATGCATCCTCCTTTTCCGGCTCCAGCTTCCACACATCCCGGGTGACCTTGGAAACCTGGGGGATATCCCCCGCATACAGTGCGTTCAGGAAATCGTCCTCACTGGTTCCGCACAGAACAAAGTGTGGCTCCGTGATGACCTTGTACCTGGAATATACGGCTGCCTTATTGCTGCCGCAAACCAGGTCGCCCACCTCGGCCACATCGCGCTCCGACCGCATAGTTACCCGGACGCCGCACTTTTCAGCCACGATGGCGTAGTAATGTCTTTGCATCTTCATTCCTCCCAAATTCTCACTTGCCTGGCCTGTCCAGCTTGTCCACCAGCGCCATAAACAGGTGGCTGATGGCCCCAGCACCGATCACGGCGCATAGTGTTCCAAACCACTCCATGCTCACGCCTCCACCTCCGCGATCCACGCATCCAGCTTTTTCTTGTAGATCAGCACCACGCAGCTGCGCCCCGTGGGGATGTAATCCCCGAAGGGGAAAACCTTGCATTTCAGACCATCCCGCAAAGTGTTCTCGCAGATTTTCATCCCGTGCGCCCGCAGGTAAGCCACCGCTGCGTTTAGCGTCATGGTTTCGATCATTCGTTCTCCTCCTTTGATTTCGTTGCCCCTATCAATCCGTTGTGGTAAAATAAAGCGGAGAAAGGGGGTGAAACCTTGAATTTCAAAATGGACTTTAATATTGATGCAATCGAAACGGCCATCGAGCGGAAAACGGATGAACTATTGCAAAATCGGGAGTATGAAGTCGAATGCCCGCATTGCAAAAAATCTGTTTCCATTTCGCCCGGAAAGCATCCTTGTCCCAAGTGCGGGGAAATCATCAATCTGTCACTTGATATCCACAGATAGATTTCCCAACAAGTCAGCTAATTCGCCCGCCAGCGTTTTAGCTGACTTTATTGTCATAGAAAGCAGAGCGGCCTTGAATTGCGCTTCCTCCAAGCCTTTGACGTTTACATCAAGGCTGATATCCCCGGTGTTGTCAGCCATCCTTCTCCTCCTTCCTGAGCAGCTCGTCCACCGTGCAGCCGTACAGCTCGGCGATCTCCGGCAAGCGGCTGGCCCTCGGTGCCTGCGTACCGGTCTCCCACATGTAAACCGCTGCATCCGTCACCTTTAGTTTCTCGATGACCTGCCGGACACTTAGCCCAGCGGCCAATCGAGCGCTGCGAAAACTCATTCTTTCACCTCCAGTTTGATTCTTACTTAGTTTCCGTTGACTACGGCGGGGAAATTTGCTACAATTCCGGGCGGGAGGAGAAGATGGAAGCCGGGGTGCCAATCTTTTCGTGAAAGGAGGTAACCCGTTGTCCAAAAACTCCGTCCGGACAAGCAAAAGTGTTGCATCAAAGGCGTCCAAAACTTTGAAAAGCAGCAAGGCCAACAAAAGTGCAAAAGCTTTAGCTGGCTCTGCATTGTCCAACCACTTTCCTTTGTTTCATCATTTCACGCAGAAAACGCGTCCCTGCTCGTTGAACTCGCTTACAAGCTTTTCATAAGCGGCCCGTGCCTGGTCTTCTGTTGCGTAATACCCAGCCGGAAGATAGCCCTTGAGGAGCACCCACGTTTCTTTGCACTGGTACGTCTTGCCCAACTCCGGCTGCTCGCCCATGCCTATGGCCTTCTTGGTTTCCATGTCCTCCAGCACAATGCGCTTCTCAACTTTGACCGTATCAAAGTCATTGAGCGGGCAACAGCTCATAAGAGCCGGATTGTTAAGATAGTTCATTTCTCCTCCTTCTTCCGTCCCTCCGCCGTACACCGTACAGCGCCCTCAATGTCCGCCACTGTCACGCCGTAATGCTCGGCCACCAATCTGACATGCTTCGGGTGCGGCTTAATGCCGTTTTTCCAGTTCGCAATAGACGATTGATGTACGCCGATAATCTTGGCGAGCCGATAGCTCGATTCGCCGTGCTGCTCTTGCAATCTTGCAAGATTTTCAGCAAATCCCAAAATATCACCTCCAAAGTTAGATTATTTTCTTGACAAATTAGAGCATTTGTGGTAGTTTAGTTTTGCTACAAACTTTCACACCACGCCAGCCCTATTTTGTCGGGGTGGTTCAGCCGTTTATTGGCTACTCACAGGTATAATAATACTCCAACTTGGAGCAAATGTCAATCTAAATTGAAGTATTATATTGCACAAAGTTGGAGGACTATTTTTGTGTCTTTTGCTGCAAATTTGAAGTATATGAAGGACTTAACTGGTCTCACAAATTACCAGTTATCCAAAGAATTAGAATGCAGTCAATCATCCATAAAAAACTGGATTGATGGGGAAAACATCCCCCACAAAAAGACACGGCAGCGCATAGCCGACCACTTCGGCATCACTCTCGCGGAGCTGGACGGGGATGAACTGCCCGTCCTGCCGCCGGATGGCGCAAAAAAAGCCCTCGATCCGGAGATCGAGGGCGTGAGCGAAGCAAAAAAGGCGTTGCTGGATGCTCTTGATGATTTGACGGACGAGCAGTGCGAAAAGCTGCTGCCGATTATTTTAAGTGCAAAAAGACTATTGTAAAAAGGAAATTTGTATATGCCAGACTTAAAATTTGAAATGCCCGAAATTGCCAAGGGTACGGTTATACCGCACGGCGTACAGGAATATATTAATCTTCAAAACGAAAAGAAAACTGCCGACAAAAGGGCGCGTTTATACTTTTGGGGCGGAATCATATCCAGCGTTCTTTGCACGATCGGCGGGTATTTGCTTGGAAAATTTTGCTAACTCGCAATAGAGTTTCGTTTCCAATGCAGACACCTTTTTGAGCAAAGTCCAAATCCACGCCCATTGCATCACTGTGCCTGCAAAGGCAAAGAAAACTAACCCATATAAAACGGCGTTACTCATAATATTTCCTCCAAGTATTTTCCGGTTAATTAATTATATTGCCACTGAATATGTAACGCTTCCTTGATGGCCTCGGCTTTTTCGGGGGTAATGTCGGTTTGCTCGTAGTCCTTGCAGGGATTATCTTTTCCGCATCCGAGGACATACCACCCGCCCCATGTAGTGTAACGCACCACAACATGCTTGCATCCGGCGCAGGCCGCACTTTTGCACTGGGGCAGTGCCGCGTTGTTAATGATTGCGGAGCGGAGTGTATCTTCTCTCGCTTCCGCAAGCTGCTCTTTGAGTTTGCGGTTTTCTTCCCGCAGATCATTTAATTCTTTTCGTGCAGTAAACATTGCAACCTCCTTAGCACATATTCCGCCTGTGTATCGGTAAGCGTCAGGATTTCTTTTTTGAGCCTTTCTCTTATTATACCACATTTATTTTTTGTTTCACAGCTTGCATTCTCCAGTTTGATATTTTTCTGTATCCAATCCATATTATTTCCCCTTTCGGTTTATCTACCTATAGTCAAAATATGGCATTTGTTGCATAGTTTAGGGCAACAATACAAAAAATTTTTTAAGAAGGAGCATGATTAGAAATGGCTAAAAAATCTTCTTTTAAAATACCAGGGCTTTCCTTTAGCTGGAAACGTGCGCTTGGAATTACCAGCGCAAAACGAAAGATTGCAAAAGCAACGGGAATTCCTACAACAAAGGCGGGGCGGCAAAGAAAAGTCGGCAAGCTATTGGGGATTAAATAAAAACTATCGAAAAACATTTTATATGATCCCCACCGCCCCCGCACCGGACGGTGGGGATTTTTTGCCGCCTATCGCCGTCACCGGCTCCTGGCCGCATACCCACGGTATCAGTTTGTTGTTTGGCAAGTCAATCCAAAAACCGGATAATATCCGATTATCCAATAAAAACAAACAGAGAGGTTTGCCCAAAGTAGGGCAGGAGGGGAAGAAATGGAGAAAACTTTGCAGGATATTTGCAGAGAAGCAAAGGAGTACCAGCATCTTACCACGCAAGACTTGGCCGATTTAACAGACCTGTCATCGTCCACGATCAGCAATTACTTTTCTGCATCGTCAAAGGATCCAAGCCTATACAAAATGGGGCTTATATGCGCTGCACTCGGTGTGTCTATAGATGAGTATTTTGGTATTGTAAAGAGACCATCCACGGAGGAGCAGCTGGCAGAGGCCCACAAAGCAATGGCCGATGCAGATGCAAATCATAGCGCAGCCCTACGCATTGCGCACTTAGAGGGCGGCATGGAGCAGCTGACCGGATCGGTGGCAAAGCATGAAAAAAAGGAGCGCGTATTGCAAATTTGGGTGTATATCCTGGCGTTTTCGCTGTCAATTGCCGTGTCTATAATATTAGGATATTTGGCGTTTGACTCAAGCGTCCCCCATACAGGGCTTATCCGCAATGGGCAGATTACATCACTCGGCTGGATACTATTTGCGCTGCTTGCGGTAGGCATCGGTATAATCATTGCTGCGCTGATAAATGCACTGCGATATTACAGGCGCCATCAAAGCGATAAAAATATAGGGACGGAGGATAAAAATGGGAAAAGCAATGAGGAGGGCTAACGGAACCGGGACAGTGTATAAGCTCGCTGGGCGCCGCCGCAGGCCCTGGGTGGCCGCAAAGCAAAAAATCATTATAGGATATTACCCCACAAAAAAAGATGCTACAGCGGCACTGGAACGTCTTGCAGGCAAGGATTTAACGGAGCGGTACAACATGACCTTTGCCCAGGTGTTCGATGCCTGGAAAGCGGAGCATTACAAAAAGATAGGGCCCAACGGCATAGAGGGCTACGACAATGCGTTTAAAATTTTTGCGCCGCTGCATGATCGAAAATTCCGGGATTTAAAAACGGCGGACTTCCAGGGCGTGCTGGATGCCCATATGCATAAATCCCATAGCACTGTGTCCAAGTATAAGCAGCTCATAACGCAGATGTCTACATGGGCCATGCGCGAGGAGATCATCACAACAAATTTTGCAAAATTCGCCCAGCTCCCGGAAAACACAAAAAAAGAAAAAGAAACATTTACCGATGCCGAAATAAGAAAGCTGGAAGCGGACGGCAGCGACACCGCAAAAATTATCCTCATGCTGATTTACACCGGCATGCGCATCGGGGAATTGTTCTCCCTACCGACTAAAGACTATTACAAAGATTATGTGATCGGCGGTGAAAAAACAGAAGCCGGGCGGAACAGGATCATACCCATCCGCCCCGAAGGAATCCCATATTTTGAATACTTTGCAAACAAAGCATCCGGCCCCTTGCTGATTTCCGGCTATGAAGGGCAAAAAACTATTGAAAATTTTCGGCGGCGGGACTATTACCCGCTTTTGGCGAAATTAAAAATCCAGCGCAAAACGCCGCATTCCACCCGCCACACATACGCAAGTTGGGCCCGGAAAGTTGGGATTGCGCCGGAAACTCTGCAAAAAATCCTCGGCCATGCCAACTACTCCACTACAGCAAACATCTATGTCCACACATCCTCGGAGGAGCTGGTACAGGCCGTTAAAAATGCAAAAGTTTGTTAGTAGTTTGTTAGTAACGCAGGGAGAATAAGGGCGGACAAGAAAGAATAACAAGAAAATAATTATAAAAAACCGCCATTATGCGCCAGTATTTTCTATTATTTCTTAAAAAAGTGACCCCTAAGTTGCCTTTTAAGCAGGGTGTCCGGGGTTCGAATCCCCGACGGGGCACCAAAAAAGTCCAGGAATCTCAAGGGTTCCCGGACTTTTTGTTTTTGCTAAGATTAACTTTGTTAGTAACGTGTTAGTAGTAGCGCATTAGGTCAGTTTTTTTAGGACGCTGTTATAAGCTTTCTCATTGACGATTTTTAGGGTGTCCATGAGCTCGTCCATGACTTCCCACGCCCTATCCTGCGTCACATTTCCGACCGCCCGCAAAAATTCGCTGCCGGAGGAATTTACGGTATTGACCGGCGCAGCCTCTGCAGAATACAGCATCGGCGCTGCTGCCGCCTGCATCTGCTGTCCGCCGTGCTCGTTACGGATAATGTAGAGCGCCGCCAGTTTTTCATAATTGGGCCAGCTCGATTCTTCCGTTTCCAGCCGTGCGATCCACAGTTTCAGCTCGGTTTCATCGATCATGGGGGATCCCCCTTTTAATTCTCCATAAGGCTGGCGGCGCGGCGCAGAGCCTCCCTGACGCGCTCGTCATCCGTTTCCCGCATCATGTCGTTTAGCTGGGTGCGCAGATGCTCCACGCTATCCGCGCGGCTATAATGTCCGCGCACATAGTGCGATCCGCGCCGCGCGTAGGAGCTGCCCCGGCCATAAGTGCCGCGCATATCCGCTTCCCAATCGCCGCCGCTGGAATAGCCGTCTGATTCCATCATGTCAATTTTGTCTATGTTCTTGATGGTTGCTGTCAGTTTGTGGGCAATTTCCAGGTCACCCGCGCCCAATTCGCCTTTTCGGGCCAGTTCGTCCAGCTCCTTGCAGAGCATATCACGGAGATCATACATTGCTTTCTTGCTCATTTTTATTCTCCTTTCTTACGCAATCCGCTCTACCGTCAGATTGCTATTTGCAAAGCTTATGGCCTGAGCACTGGTGTTTTTCATCGATACGGTGAGGCAGCAGCCCTTGGGGACGCTTACCTGGGCGGAAACGTAAATGTTAAAATAATTTTCTACCGCCGCCGGGGTGACGGTAGCCGAAGCACTGTCCAGGGGCTCCCCATTTACCGCCAATGCGGCGGTGATCGCCTCCACGGTGCCGCCGGTAGGGATAGCAATATTCCCGCCATAGGAGACCTTAAACAGTGCCCGGCACTGATTGGTAAGCCCGCGCAGGGTCACAATGCCCGCGCCTTGCCGATGCACAATGCAAGGCTTGTTATTTACCGCCGTTTCCGTCAGCGGCACATTCTGCCCAGCAGCAATTTCTACGATATTGGAGTTTGTAAATTCTGCCATAAAATCATTCCTTTCTCAAAATAAAGCGGCGAGGCAATAGCCCCGCCGCTTTGTCATTATCGGCACGGGGCCGAACATGTCAGATGTACCGACAAGTTTGTGCTATGCAGTTGTCAGCAGCAGGTGCCGCAGCCGGTATAGGTGCCGGCAGCCCAGGGGTTGCAGCTTGCATAGGCGGGGATCGGCGTAGGCCGCAACTGCGAAATCAGATAGTTATTCTGCGCCGCCTGAGATGCCGCCAGCTTCAAGCCCTGGTTCTCGGCCTGGAGGTCAGAGAGCTTGCTCTGCGTCAGGAAATCGAGAATCGCGCGGCTGTTGGCGTTGGCGTTTTCCACGATGTCGCGGGCCGCCGTCTGCACCGTGTTGCGGGTGTCACACGCCTGCGTTGCCATGTCGTACCGCACTTGGGCAATAGCTGCCCGATTCTCGCAGCAGCATTCCTGCGCCTGCATCTGCATGGCGTTCAGCTGCTGCATCAATGCCGCCTGCTGGTTGCAGCGGGCAAGCTCGGCCTGGGAAAAACCGTTTGTCACTGCCTGCGTTACCCCGGCGAAGCCGTTAAGCATCCCCGTATTCATGGCATAGAAGCCATCGCAGATGCCGTTGTTTACGCCGTCCAGCTTGCGCTCAATGTTGGCAAAGTCGGATGTAAGGGTATACCCATCCATTACGCCACCGTTATCGTTGCCGTTACCGCCCCAGCCGTTCCGGCCCCAGCCCATCAGCACGATAAAAAACAGGATGATCCACCAGCCATTACCGCCGCCGAAACCATCATAGCCGCCGCCCATCATGCCGGTAGGCGCAACGGGCATAATAGTGGAGGTACCACCATCAGAGAGAGCCATAAAATCACTCCTTTGTTTTAAAAAATTTTATCTAATTCGTGGCCACGAAAAGATTACCGGAACAAATGCCCAAATTGGGCCGCCAATCCCTGGAGTTGGTTTAACTGATCCTGCGAGATTTGGCCGCTTTGCACAAGCCGCTCAACCTCCACCTTAGGATCGCCTTTAAATGTCGATTTAAACTGATTAAACTGCTGCATCATCTGCATGAAGCCGTTCCCTCCGCCGAGCGCACCGAAAAAGGGATTATTCATCGTCTTCGTCCTCCTCGACCTTGCGTTTCTTTTTGCCCTTTATTTCGCCCACAAGCGCCGCCAGCGCGTCAAACTCCTTGCGAGTGACAAATTCCACGCCCTTTTCCTGCGGCGATGTACGGGGCGTTTCTGCGCGCTCTACAAGGTCGTAAATCTTGAGTGTCGGCTTGCCACTTGCATCTGCCTGCTTGAGATAGACGGTAGGCGCGGTACTGTCCCATAAAGCAACCGCCGCGTTAGGCGCTATCATCCAGTTCCGAGCCTCCTGCTCGCCGCTTACCCATTGCACCCCGCTCTGTGCGATTGGATTTTGCGGAGCCTGTGGCGTCTGCATCATAGGCATCTGCTGCTGCCGCATCTGCATGAGTGTGTCCGGCATAGGCTGCGGATAATAGGGGTTTTGATAGCCGTAAGGAGTAAAAGCCATAATTATTCCATCCTTTCTGTTGTCCAGTAATATAGGGGCACTTCGCCGCCCGAATCCCAGGAGTCAAAAATTACGCCATCCTGTACGCACACCACATGCCCGGATAGAGCAAGGATATAAGTCCCTTCTGGGTGCTCCTCCGCAAACTGCGCCACAGTGTAGCAATCGGGGCATGTGTCCGGGATAATATGCCGCCGGTATCCGATACTGCGCAAGTAGGCACCCCAACAGGCATTAGCGTTTGGCAAATCTCCGTCCAAGTAGCCCTGCATGCACAGCCGGAGGTAAACCTCGCCCCAATCCTTTCCCGCGGCCTTACAGATTGCGCGGACAGTACAATCGGACACGTTTTTCCCGCAGGGGTTTGGGTTAAAGTATTTATACATGATTGCAATCCTTGTATAGGCTTTCCGCAATTTCCACATACGCTAAAAGCCCCCGGGGATCGTCTGCATACAGAATGCAAATATCCTGCGCCATTTGCGCGGTAAACCCACATTTGATTAATCGCTCGTACATATTCCCGCCTCCTTTTCCTCTATAATAAAAAAAATCCGGGCAGATAAACTGCCCGGATTCTGCCTGGATTCTGCAATGATTAATCTTCTTTTTTTATTGCCTCTTTAATAAGCTTCTCGATGTAGTTCGACACGCTGCGTCCATCCGCTTCGGCGGCGGCCTGCAGCTGGGATTTGAGCTCCGGCGTGATCCGGATTACAAGACGGTCTGTTTTTGTCATCTGGGTGCCCACCTCCGCAGCTCCTCGTCATCGGAGATCATGGCCTGTCTTTCATCAAAACCGGCCAGCAGATACGCTGCGTGCTTGCCGGAAAACCGGCCGGCATACTCGACATCATCGGCAGCGGTGTGCTCCGCCCGTGCTTTGCAGGCGTCCTCGTAGGACTCAAAATACAAGGTCTCGGGGCTTCTCCAGCCGAATTCGTTAACGGTAACCTTCCAAAGCTTTTTCATTTCCAAATCCTCTCCGGCCTACGGCCTGATTTACTCATAAAAATTACCCCCATCTAAAAATTAATAATCAAATACCAAATCATCAAACCAAGCATTTAAAAGCACGCCATTATCATCATCACGAATCTGCCCATCATCAGTAACACTATAGCGCATAAGGCTAAGGACCTCTTCCGTATACATAGTATGGTTAGTGATGATATTAGCAATAATAACCCCTGTGTTCTTGTCATAAACTTTCATTTCAAAATCCTTTCCGGCCTTTGGCCTGTCCAAAATATTTATTGCTTAGATTTCCAGCCCGTACATTTTCAGATCACAGGAGAAGAAACTTTCGGAAGGTCTGAAAAGGTGATTTGCTTTAATGAACATAGCGGTGGAAAGAGGGGACTTAACTTCTTGTAGTTCGCTTTCGCAAATGACACGATACGGAGAAACGCTTGTCCTGTAAATCTTACCGTCCTTTTCGATGTACAGATTGTTGTCGGATTCCTTCATCCAAATGTTGTTGATTTTCATTTCTGATCTCCTTTCTGGCCTTTGGCCTGTCTGTTATCTTTACTGTAGTTACAGTGTACACCATTTGTGCACACAAAGCAAGTATGAAAATGCACAAATTTTTATTATTTTTTTGTGCAAAAACAAAAAATAGCCGCACCCAAAAAGGGCACGGCTACTTTTAGGAATTGAATGCATCCGCCAGTTTTTGATATGCACGGCGGCGCAACTTGTAAAATCCATCTACGCTGATATGGAGTTTTGCCGCCGTCTGTACGCAGGTGCGGCCAAAAACGTCCACGTCAATTACACATGTTTCCTCGTCTTCCGGCAGCCCTACCGCGCGGATCGTTTCTGCGGCGCGGCGGGGTGCCATAGTGGATAGCTTTTTGCGGATCCTTTTGTGCTGATCTACCATTTCCCACGGTGTGCCGTGGAGGTGCGGATGTTTTGCACGGGCGGGAGGCCGGCGTAGCGATGTCCTCTGCGCCCTCCAGGTGTTTACCGTTACCGGATATACCCCTCAAAGCCTGCGGCCTTTAGCTTGGCCAGCATCTTCTCGGCGTTGGCGCGGACGGCAAACGCGCCCACCTGCACCCGGTAGAGCTTGTCGGTGGTGGCGGGCTTGGGCTGCTCCTTCTCTTTGAAGGTCACGCCGAAGTAGTCGCAGATGCCCCGGGCAATGGCCTCGCCGATGTCACCGGTATGCTCCACGATCCACTTGGCGGTGGTAGCGTTGTCATGGAACTCGCACTCGATATAGGCCGTGGGGGCGCTGGGCACCCGCACCTCGTACAGGGAGGCATCCACCCGGATATTTTCGCTGGTGCCGGGGGTCACCGGGGCCAGCCGGGCAAAGATAGCCTTGCAGGCCTTCATGCCCTCGCCGCTGCTGTTAAAGCAGAACATGCGGGTGCCGGTGACCGTGCCGTTAAAGGCGTTGGTGTGGATGGGCACATGGAGGTCAGCGCCGAAGGCGTTGGATTCCTTGCACTTGTCCTGCATGGAGGGCATATGCCCCACCTTCACGGTCACGCCGCTGCGCTCCAGGGCGGCGCGGCAGGCATCGGCAATTTTGCCGCACTGGACGGCCTCGGTGGTGTTGCCGTAGGCATAGCGGTTGTCGGTCTGATTGCTGGGAGACAGATATACTTTAGCCATTGCTTTTGCCCTCCTTGTTATAGGTGGCCGTGGAGATACACAGCACCGCGCCAAGGAAGGTGTCCACGGCGGTGATGGTGGTGACGATCTCCTGGGAGTAGGGCCAGGCCCACACGGCGGACAGGGCCGCGTACAGCGTGGCGATGGCCGGCAGGACGATGATGACCACCCACTTGAGAATGTCATACAGCTTGTCAGGGATTTTCATGGTTTGCTCCTTTCTGTGCCCGATTCGGGCACCACAAAAATTAATGATTGTTTTCTAAGTCCGCGATGCGGTGGTTGGCAACCTTGATCTGCTCCTCCAACACCGGGACGCGCCGGGCGAAATTGTTGTGCTCCCGGACTTCCCGGGTCAGCTCCTCCAACTTGGTATCTGTGACGGCTTGCTGCTTGTCCAGCTTGGCTGCCACGTCTCGGGTGGTTTTGCTGCTGGTGATAAGTACCCCCAACAGCGACAGGCCGCCGGTAATCAGCGCCACGATGATTGCTTCCGTCATTTTTTATCCTTTCCCGCCGCTATCAGAGCGGCAATCACAAAACCCATACACGATGATGCAGGGACAATTAATAGCAGCCACAGGGGATCCATACAGCGCACCTCCTTAGCTTGCGATCCATATTCCGGCGATGTAGATGCCGTACCCTGCGGCGATGGCCTCCTTGGGCCGGATTTGTATGACCCCGGAGGTGGTCAGCCGCGCATCCAGGTCTTTCTGACAGTACACGCTTAGGGCATAAGTGGAGGTGGGGATATGTGCGCCGATGGTGGCAATGTCGTATGTCGTATCCGCCGTTAGCGCAACGTTGGTTTCTCCCGACACCCTCAGGATGCCGAGCCCCAACATAGCGGAGTGCCTGGCCGTGCCGCTGAAGCTCTTTAAATTCGACCCGGATGCGCCAATCGTCAGATTGGTAGGCCCCAGGCCCAGCAGCGTCAGGGTCCCCGCCACATCGTCGTAGCGGATCACGCTGCGGCTGTTTTTGGAGTCGTAGACGCCCCAGGCTGCCGTGGATTCCCCGTTGCCGCCAAAAACGCCCACATTGTGGGGGTAGGTAGCCCCTTCAGTGGTCTGAAAATAGACATCCTTTTCTGTGTCCGACTTTTTGTATCCACCCATATAAATAAATCGATCTGCATAGATAGATTTGTCAAAATAGGCGTCCAGCCCCACTTGCAGCGCTTTGGTCTTGTCGTCATCGCACAGGCGTCCAATGCCAACGGATGATTTTGATTTTGCCAAGTGCTGTAGCACAAAGGATGCCGAAATATCCCGCATGCTGGAATTGCTGGTGCTAAAAGCATCCGTTGCCACTACGCGCACCGTGTAGCGCTTGTTGCTGTCTGCGGGGAAAATGGTGGTAATGTTTTTGGGCTCATACTTATCGGCGGTCGGTATCGTTGGTGTTACTTCCGTCCATAGCCCCGTGCCGCCATATTCGCGGTACTGCACCTTGTAAGCCGCCGTATTTTTGTTGTACAGCGCAGTGATAGCGGCGGTAAAGGTAACTTTACCGTACTCTCCCGTGCGGCTCGCTGTGCCATCTTGCGTACAGCGGGTGGCCGAAATGGCCGAGATGGTGGGGACGCTGTAGGGCTTTACGGTATATTCAATTGATTTTGTGGCCGTCCGCCCACGGCTATCTGTTACGGTGCATGTAACATACACAGTGCCGTGGTAAGGCAAAAACCCCGTTGTGCCGGTCGCCGCAGATGCGGTATACAGTGTGCCGGAACCAGCCGACCACCCGACCTTAATGCTATAGGCTTTGATGGTGCTGCCTTGTATACCTGTCCCGGTGATTTTAACTTCGATCTTGCTGCGCAGCTGCACAAAGTACCCGCCATAGTTGGTTTTGACCTTTGTGGGGTCGCTCACGGCCACTGTCAGCGATGGCACCTCGCTTGTCGGGATAGATAGCGTTACCGTACACTCCGAGCGGCCCACATAGGCGGTGCCGTTGTAAGTCTCACAGATGATCGTTGCCGACAGTTTTGTGCTGTTGGGCGCGTTGGTGGCAAGGCTAATAGGCGGTGTCCAGGAGTAAGTCCCCGCTGTACCATCATATTCCGTGAGCCGCACAGCGCTATTGCTGCCGACCTTGTAATAGAGCTTTTTTGTGAGGCCCACATTGTTTTGGGTGGTCTTGATAGCAAGTGCTGTGCCGAGGGTGCCTGTGCTGGGTGCCGACACCGATGCGGCCGGAACCGACAGCGTAACCGTACACTCTGATCGGCCTACATAGGTATCGCCGTTGTAGGTATTAGTAATAATCTTTACTGTCAGAGTTTTACTATTCGGTGCCTTACTGGCCAGGCTAACAGGCGGTGTCCAGGAATAAGACGTACCGGCGCTTGCCGTTATCGTTACCGCTTCGTTGCTCCCGATTTTGTAATAGAGTTTATCAGTAAAGCTTGTGCTCTTGCGGTCAATCTTGATAGCAAGAGCTGTGCCAAGAGTACCGGTGCCGGGTGCTGATACGGTAGATGCCCGGGGGATGGTGGGCAGGGTAAAACTTTTGGCTGCGGCGGTGTAGTCGCCGTTGCCGAACAGCCATCCGGAAAAGGCCGCCACGGTAAAGCTCCTGGTGCCGTCTGGTTCATGGCTCAGCTCCAGCGTGCCCGAGGCGAAGGTGCGGTCCTTGTAGTCCGTAATGTTGGAGTAGGTGCCGCCGTCGTACACCTTCACCCCTGCGATGGTCACCGCCGACATTTTGATGGCGTTTTCGAGATATTGCTCCCCCGGCGTCAGGCCGCAGGACCAGGCGATGGTAGTCTTGTTGCCGGAGATGCTCTGGCTGCCGGAGATTTCCCATTTCACCCAAAAGTATGAGCCGTATTTTGTGTTTGTTGTAATTACGCCGCTGGTGGCCATGATTGCCCTCCTTTAACTGATGATTACGTCTTTATCATCGTCCGCCTGGATAATCACGTTGCCGATCATAATAGCGGACACGGTAAGGCGCTTAGCTATTACACCATCCGCTGTGATTTCCAGTTCAGCCACATTGTCCCGGAGAAATTGCAGCGCGTCGTTGTCCAGCCTCAGCTTTATCGGATTGTCGGTCTCTCCAATTACCAGGCCATCATCTCCAACGGTGAACGATTTGGTAATGAGCTGCAGGTCATCGTCCAGACCAGTAATACGGACGTCCAATTTGTCCGCCGTTTGTTTTATCTCGCTTTTAGCATCATCGCTACTAATTTTGGAATTAAGCTCGCCATTGATAAAAGTCAATGCATCGGCAAGCCCATCAACAGCGTCTTGCGATACCGAGCCGATAGCCAAAGCCGTGCCGCTGATCGTGCCGTCTGCCGTAAGAGCAATATTGCTGATGGTCTTGCCACCATCGGAAGAAAAGCCCAGGCCACCGTCAGACATGATCCACATCTTGGTATTATCTTCCACGGTGGGCGTATTACGAAGCTGCCAGCCGGTAGGGTAGCCGCCCTCATCATAGTTGATCTCAAAATATCCACCCTTGGCCCCGATGATTTTTTCCGTGGCGCTCTTAAATGATTCCCGAATTGCGTCATACTGCCGCTGCACCTTTTTTTGTGTAGGCGATTCAACGGCGTAGTCAGCGTCCTCGGCACCATAGCAAGTCATGTCAGCAGACATGCCGCCCTTGATGGTCATGCGCTGCTCCATAACGTAGACCGTCAGCGCCTTGCCGTCTCGCCCGGTCACGGTCACGCTGTCCCCAGCCTCCACGGCGGGGTTTCCGCGCCACTTGAGCTTACAGGGCATAAGAGACTTGCCGGAGATTTGCGCAAGCACCACTGCCGCCTGCTCAGCGGTCATATAGGGGTTGGTGGATGTGATGCCCAGCCCTGTGCCGACGCTGATGGGGTTTTCCTCCGTACCGGTCAGTAGGCTGTTGATGGTAAATGCACCGTCGGCGGTTAGCTCCAAGCCGTCCATATACTGGACGTCCCATCCAAGTGCTAAGCCGCTGTCGGCGTACCAGCAAAATACAAGATTGCCTGTTGCATCAAACTTTGCATTGCAGCCGATCAACCCGGCCAACCATCCCAACTGCTGCCGCAGAGACCCGGAATAAGGTGTGGCGATTTGCATGTCCGGCATAGTCACGCTGGGCGCGGTCACACGAGCCTGGGTGCAAACGTCTACAAGCATCTGCGTCGGCGTGGCCGGGAATGTGATGGTGGGCGCATACTCCGCCGTCAGCCCCGCCATGCGGTCATAGCCCGTGATGGTCAGCCACAAATCCCCCGTCTTTTCCACGCCGTCTGATGGAATGTAAAACTTGCCCTTTGGCACAAACTGCGCCGCGCCGTCCACCATAATCCCGGCGTAAGGGATAAAATTGCCGCCGGAGAGCGACAGGGCAGGTGTCTGCTTGTAGATAACCACCTTGCACTGGCTGGAAAATGCCGCACCGATGGGCACACCGTCGGAGGAGCCAAACTGCTCTGTTACGCTGATTTCCTGCACCTCGGAGGCGGCCAGTTCTGTTGTGCCGTTAAACAGTATCTTGCTTGTGATCTCCCGACCGGGCGCTGCACAAGCGGCGTTAAATGCGTCTGTTACAGAGTACATAGCTCACCTCTCGATGAAGTTCATGGACATTTCGCCCCACAGCCACGTTCCATCCGTCTCCGGACGCATAATAGGAGCAGAACGATCACCCACATAGCAGGTAATCGTTCTGTTAGTCCCCGTAAGCGCATCCGGGTATGTAAGATTGAAAAATGGCTCGCTGACGGCTGACAAAAGCGCCGACATGTCTGCGGCACTCATCGGTAGCCAGGAGCACTCGATCTTGCGTTTGACCGCCACACGGTCCCGGAACAGGTCGCCGTTTTGATTTCGCCCGCTGCCGTCACCGTCCAAGTCAGAAAGGCTCCATTTTATCTCGGCAGGAGCAGGCAGAACAACGACCGTCCCGGCATTTTTGGTAACTTTTAATACGTCCATTGCTGCTCCTTACACCACCAGTGGGCTTGCACCGGTGGCACGCACCACGGCGTTGTTTTCTTTCACAACAGTGTCAAATATTTTCTTGCCGTTAACGCTGTCCAGCACGATTGTGATATGATTTACTCCGCCGCTGTTTTTGACTTCCTCCCGGACAATCTGACGGATCAGATCGGCGGGAGCTTCGATGTTCGTGCCGTGCTTCTGATCGCCCAGCACGGCCAGGAATTCCCGATTCGCAGGAATGACAGCGCCCTGGGCCAGGCGGGGAATATGCACAGCATTACTCCAATCAACCTGTCTGATGTTTACACCAGGGATAGCATTTAGCATCCCTGTAATGCCGTTTATAAATTTGCTTACGCCGCCCAAAATCCTGTTAAGACCCGTTTCAAAACTTTCTGCCAGCCCATTTAACATGTCTTTCCCTTTGCTCCGCCACCAAGCCGAGGTAAAAATGGGCGCAATTTTGGAGTTCCAAAAATCACGGATGTTTTTCCATACTTCTTTTATTTTGTCCGTAATATAATTCCAGTTTGGCGCGATTGCCGCCGCCAAACTAACGCCACCGGCAAGCAACATCCCAATGCCCAAGGGTATTCCTACGCCTGAAAAAATAAGCATAAGTCCGAGGACAACAAGAAAACCGCCAATCATAGCAAGAGTTTTGCCGAGAGGGCCCCGAAGCGCCTGTGTAATGCTATCCCAATTGGGTGCAATAGCGGACACAGCAAACATGGCAACGCCAGCGATTATCATGCCAATTCCCAGGGCCATCATGCCGGGCACCATTGCCAGCAAAAGGCCAAATACAACAATATACGGGGAAATTTGTCTGAATATTTTCGTGAGTGCTTCGGTCATATTTTGGCCAAGCAGCTCCCAGTTCGCCGCCACTTCCCCCACAGCAAACAGCGCAATACCGGCGATAATCAAGCCAATACCAAGTGCCTGCTGCCCGGGGACAAACAGCAGAACGGCACCAAACAGCGCAATGTAAGGGGAAATGTCGATTAGCATATTTGCAAGGGCTCCCACAAGGTTTGTGCTGAGCAGATCCCAGTTTTCCGCCACTTCCCCGACGGCGAACAGTGCAATACCGGCAATCAGCAGGCCAAGGCCCATAGGGATATTCCCGGTCATCATGAGCACCACACCGAGAATCGCAATCATCGGGCCGATAGCAATCAGAATCTTTGAAAGTCCAGTTTCCACAAGCGTTTTTGCTGCGTCTCCGCCGTCGGACGCATAAACACCGTATACTGTCAACGCACCCGCAACCATCATCGAAATTCCCAGCCCAACATGGCCGGAAAACGTGAGAATTGCTCCAATCGCCAGCAGCGCAACTCCCGTCATTAGGGCCATTACAGCATTTACGCCGCTTCCAATATCGCTATCAAAGTTAACTGCATTCCCGCCGCTTTCGCTCCCGCTTCCTGCATCGCCGCCGCTTATTGTGTTAAGCTCGTCAAACGGTGCCAAATACTTGCTTGCCTTTTTGGCAGCACTCCCTACGCCCTCGATGGCGTTTTGTTGATCGTTTAAGCTTTTTGCCGCCTTTTTCGATGCGATATAAGTTGATCCAAAAAGCAAGGACAACAGACGAGACGCACCGGTCAGTGTATATGTGATGATTTTTGCCAGAGCCGTAAAGGCGGGGATTGCTATATTGACAATCGGTTGCGCCAGTGTGTGCAGCTCGCCTTTTAGTCGAGCTACCGCATTCATAGCGTCATCATTTGTCTGTATAGCAGCCCACATATACTGCTTAATCCTCCGCAGCGCGGCGGTAATAATTGTGAAAATAAATACCCGCTTAGCAAGGCCCTTAATGCGAGCGGCCAATTTCCCAAAACTTTTCTCCGCCCTTTCCGCTGCGGGAGAAAGCTTTTTAGTTTTTGATCCTGCGTCTCTGATTTTGGGGGATATTTTTGCCGCTGATTTGCTCGCATTTTCCAGCGCTTTTCCGGCATCTTCCGCAACATCCCTAAAGTGCTTTTCCGCGTCCAATACAGATTCCGGAAATTGCACACCTGCAAGCTTGGCTTGCTGCTCTGCGGCTGCGTCCTTAGCGGCTTGCAGTTCAACTTTTTGGCTATTTATTTTGTCGGTAACAGCCGCATATTTTGTGCCAAGTTCTTTTGCTATTTTATCTTGTTCTGCAAGCTCTTTTTTTGCTTCCTCAAGTGCTCGGCTCCACGACTCAGAAAACGGGTCATTTCCCCCTGTTGCCGCTGTCGTTTCGCTCAATTCCTTTTTATATTCGGCAACAGCTTTTTCTGCTTGCAACGCTGCATTTTTGGCTTTATTTAGCTGCTCCTCGATTGCGCTTTTGTTGGATTCGCTTACCGCCAAATCGGATTTGATTTTCGCTATTTTTTGATTAAGTTTTGTCAGTTTCCCCTGCGCTTTTTGATCGTCCACGTTAACCGGTATTACAATAGAGCCGTCCGCCATAAAATCACCTCGTTTCGCAGCCCCTACACCCAGCGGCTGATTATATCTTCATCTGCCTTTGTGTACTTTCGTTTAAAGTCCACAAGATGTTTATTTTGCTTGTAAAATTCCTGGTCGGATTTATCCAGCTTTTGATTTTTGGATTTCTTTTTACGGATGCTTACCACTTGGGCAAAGGTGCAATCGCCTATTTCTTGGTATGCGGCTATAAACGTCCACCAGTGCAGATATTCAAGGGATCGGATTTCCGTGCCGAGAACGCGATTTATGGGGCTTGCAATCATCGGGAAATCCTGCTGCCAATCCATGAGCTTAGGGCGCTTTTCATCCCGGCATTCTTCCTCGCCGCAATTGATAAAGGATATGCATTGCCGCACCGCGTTCTCATATTCCATGTATGGGATATTCTCGTAATCCGGGTAAAACATTTCCATCAATGCCTCTGCCTTATCGGCGCTGTCCAGCTCTGGATCAGCAAGCATTTCCAAAATATCCAAAATGTCCCGGTAATCAGAGCGGATGGCGTATTCCTTCCCGCCCAGCTCCACGGATTTTGGCAGGCTGTATCTCATTTGTGGTACTTCTTGGTGTACTTGCTAATGCGCGGGTTGGTAAGCTTCTGTTCCCGGGCATACGCAGTATCCATTTCGTCCACCAGCGCAAAAAGCAAATTTGCCCAAATGGGGAAACCGTTGGCCAGTGCGTAGAGATTCAGCTCACCAAAGAGCGGGGTGCAAATATCAAACCCGAACACTTCTCCGTTGATGATCTCCCGCATTTCCCGGTCCATCTTTTGGCCAATGTCAAAAATTTCCTTTTTATCGGCGTTTTTTTGCACTTCGTCCTTATACCCCTCGTTCATTTTGTCGAGTTTTTCAAACGCGGAAAAAAGCCGACGAGACAGGCCCATATCAAGCGGGTTAAATGCAAATTCACATTCTTTCCCATCGGTAGTCACGAATGTTTTAGTGACTACGCCGGTATCAATTTTGATGATATTCTCGCTCATGGTGTCCTCCGATTTATTTGTATATTGCGTGATAATGGGGCGGGAAACCCCGCCCCTATTTTTTACTGCGCGGCAGTAAACTCGATCTTGCCAGTAGTGCCCTTTGCCACGGTGCCCAGGGTACGGGTCCCGCCGTAAGTGATCTCGCTGGCGATGTTCAGGGTGCCGCCGCCCTCGCCGCCGATAGATGTCACGGCAATGGCGCAGGAATCATAACGCTCGGCAAACTTCGCGTCGCCGCTGGTGGCGTAAAAATGTCCAATCATCATGTCCTGGTTGGCCAACGCTTGCGCATCGTGGTCTTTTACGGCCAAATTCCACATCTTCACAGCTGCAGCATCGCCGGCATCCAAGGGAATGGGGTCAAAGGTCTGTGTAATAACGGGCTTTTTCATGGTTGTGAATGTGTTCCCAAGCACATCCTGCTTGCTCTCCTGGCTCCAATCCATTTCCTCGCTGGTGTCCTCCACCCGCTTGCCGATTGCGCTCCACACAGGGGTCTCGGCGGTGCCCGTATTCAGGTATGCGATCAAAAGTTCGCGGTCAATGGTCTGACCTTCCGGCGTTGTAAAAGTCAAATCTGGCATTATGTATTCACCTCGTAATTCATTTTCATTAAGATTTGATGATCCTCGTCGCCGTTTTCATACACGGCAAACAAAGACGATCTTGTAGTAGGCTCCAGGCTCACAACGCGTTTCCCGGTACCAATGTCGGGGCGCTTGCCGGTCGCCCAATCTCCGATAGCGTTTAACGTTTCGTCCGCTGACAGCCGTTTGTCCATGCTGTTGCCCGGCTTAACCCGGTAAATGATTTTGAATTGGTATTCCGCTTGGTAGCCCCCTAAAACATATCGTTTAACGATATAGGCCGCCTGGATGGTGGAAATGGCCATTGCGGCGGTGTCGGCGGGCAGGAACTCAAATCGTATCAAATCCACCGGCAATTCCGGATATGTGTTCAGCCAAACCAGCAGTTTGCGAGATACCTTGTCTTCTTCCGCTGCCGATACGGTTTTTTTAACTTTGTCCAAATTTTTCCACCGCCTTTTCTGCGACGCGTATCCATTTATCCAAGTTCTGCGCCTTGGATGCCTCAAACCAATGGCTCTGTGCTTGCGGGTGCATTGCCTTGGAAAACACGAGGTCTCGGTCCGTTAAAACCTTTGTCCCGCCCTTTGGCGCAAAGGTGCTGCCGGTTTGCGGATCAACCATGACTTTGCCGTAGTACAAAAACCGCGCATAAGGCCCGGGATAAATAATTTTGTTGCCGTCTAACCTCGTGCGTATTGTTAAAGATCCTGTAAGCGCAGGGACAAACGGAGCGGTGTCTTTTATGACCTGCTGCCCCACAATGCTTTCCGCCCGGGTACAGCTCTCAGCCAGTTTGTCCTTGATGGCCTCCATACCGTCAAAATGCATGGCAAAGGTAACGCCCACTTATTGGCCACCCACTTCCCAGTGCTGCATGGCCGCGCTTCCGTAGTCTTTTGCGTCCACCTTTGTCACGGCCCAGCAATTGTCTTGCGACAGCGCAACGCCCTCGTTATCCGTCACAAACTTTCCTTTGATGAAAATGGTCTCGCCGCCGTTGCCCGCGTAAGATAGCGTCCATAAATTTGTTCTATCGCTTGCGGCGAAAAAATCTTTTGGCCCCGTGTATGTCTTGGGCTTCCCGGTAAAGCCATCCACAGCTTTTACCGCAAACGGGATATACAGGTTTACCGCGTCGGCACCCTCCAGGCCGCTTTTTCGCACGTTAACGCCCTTTGATGCCTCGCAGAACACGCCATAAAGAACGGTTACATATAGGCTTGTGACATCTTTTAGCGTGGCAGGGTCCGTTTCACGCACGACATTGTAAACTGTTACAGTGTGGGGAGTGTACATGCGCCGCACCCCCTTCCGCGATACAACAAGCCCGTATGCGCAAGGTATTCGTTGCATGTTTCCGCCAGCAATTTTCTCGCGCCATCCGTGGCACTCAATGCAGCAGCGGCGCTTTCGCCGCCGCTGGCCAGTGTGCGAGAATACCCGCCTACCGTTTCGCTTTTCACATCATCCCCGGTCAGCGCCGCCGTCAGCTTGGTTGCGGCAATCTGCTGCGCGGCTTCAATCACCTGATACTTGTCTACCAGTGCACAGCAGCACATTTTTACGGCATCCAAGTCGGCGTTATTTTTAGCACGGCCCTGCGTGTAATAATCGAGGAAGGAGCTGGCCCGAACAGCCAGGCGCGGAAAATCTTCCTCGCTCACGGCACCCATATAGGTGCCGGAGTAGTATGTATAATCAGCGTAGACCATGTGGGTCAGCTCCTTTCGAAATTACTTCGCGGTGACGGTGGCGCTGCCGCTCTTAATGGCGTGATAGTTGCCGTCACACTCCACCAGAGTCACGGTCTGGCCGGTAGCAATAGTCACATCGCTCTTGCCATCCCAATCGCTCCATGCTGCCACGTTGTCACCGTAAGAGACACTCACAGCAGAGGTGCCGGATGCGTACTTGTACTTATTGCCCCGCGCAGCCTTGGACGGAGAAACTGTCAGTTTCGTGTCGCCGCTCTTGGTGCCAGCGGCGGAAGTCACCGTCAGGGTGCCCAGGGTGCCGCCGTCGATGGTGCCCACCACAACGCCGTCAATGCGCTCGGCAAACAGCTCCATGCCGTTGATAACGGTGTCAGAGGCTGTCATATTGGTATAGTCGGGTTCCTCGTGGATGCCGATGTAGCCGGTGGCATCGGTGGTAAAAGTAAACACCTCCTGCAGGTCTGCGCCGTTTACGGGAATGTAGTACAGCACAATGTTATCCTTGGCGGTGGCGTAGATCTTGCCCTTGGGAACGCTGGCATTCATGATGAGGGTGCCCAGGCCCAGGAAATTCTCCACATAGGACATGCCGAACGCCGTCTGCACGGTGATGTTTGCGGTGGCCAAATAGTCGGCCACATCCAGGGGGTTTATAAAGTAAACGGCGCCAATGTCATCGTCCTCAAAGAGCACCTGCAGATTGCCCCAAGCCTGCGCAAGCACAGCCTGGAAATTCTTGCCGCTCACAGCGCCGCTGCCGGTAGCCAGGAAATCAAAAAAGCTCTTGCGGATACCCTTCTGCACGTCCTTCAGCATTTCGTCGGTGGTCATCTCCACTGCCTGGTCATAGCCCCGGTCGGTGATAGCCTCGGCAGAGGTGGCCTTGCGCCACTTTTTCAGGGTGATTTCCTTGTAGTTTACGGGCTCGGTCTTGTAGTGGGAGAGGGGGATGGTTTCTCCCTCAGCAACCTCGCCGCTCTCCAGGGTGCCAGTGGCCTTGTAGCTCTTCAGCACAGTACCCGCCTGCTTGGCGATCTTCCGGGTAACGCCCAGGGCTTCCATCAGCTTCTTGATGGAATAGCCGAACATTTCGGTAAACTCGATCTCGCGAACTCGGGCAAGATCTTCCTTCTTAATCAGCTTAGGATCAACAGCCATTTTTATTCTTCCTTTCTAAATAAGTCCATATTTTCGGCGATTGCAGCACGCCGCTCTGCTCTGTCGGTGATTTTCATGATCTCGTCCTTGGTCATCGGTTTACCGCCCTCGTTAAGGCGACCGCCCATGTCCACGCGGACGGATGCCTTGGAGACAAGCCCCTTATATGTGCCAGCTACAAGCGCATCAAGACTCTTTGTGTCCTTGATCTTCTCGCCGTCCAGCTCCAGCGCCGCCATTTCCTCGCCACATCCGCGCATGGCAAGGTCAAGATTTGCGCCGGTGATGTTTTTGCCCTCAAAGTAAGCACGGACAGCCTTTTCCTTTGCCGCCTTGCTTTCCTTTTCTGTAATGCCGGCCTTATAAGCTTCAAAATCCGAATGTTCCTTCTCGTACTTTTCCTTATAGCCGCCGTCACCTGCTGCCTTGAGGTCATCCAACTGCTTCTGGATGTCGGGCAGCTTCTCCGCATCGGCCTTGTAGCGGCTTACATCCGCTTTCAGACCGTCCACAGTGTCGGTATGCGCTTCGATGATGGTATCTACCTGCTCATCGGTGAGACCCATACCCTTCAAAAGTTTACGTGTAAGTGCCATGACACTATCTCCTTTTCTTTGGCCGCGTTTCTTCGCAGACGATAGTTTTTATAAAAACCGCTGTGCTTCGCGGGTTTTACTTAAAACAAAAGAGCCAACCGGCTACAAAATCGTAGTCAGTTGGCTCCTATTGCCCTTTCCCGTGCCCAATTACGCGGGAGTTGAATATTTGATTGTTTTCTTGACCTCTAATACGATGTACCCGTCGCCCTTGCGTCGGATTTCCACATCGTTGCCGCGTTTTAGGATTTCTTTCACGGTTTTAATTGCTTCTTCAAAATTCATTTTTTAATACGGCTCACTTTTCAAAAACTCCAGCCCACCAGCAAACTCCGTTACGGAATAATCAGCATCTACCACAAGCACAGGAATTGGGCGCGTATCTAAATCGTTCTTGAGTCCGTCTGCAGAAATATCAGGGAATTTTGCAACATACATTTTCCCAGAAATGATCTGCTTATAAAGGGTATCAATCGCTTCCTCATTATACCCACTTTCTTTGCAATACTCTTTTGCAGTTGCAATGGCCTTTTCAATATTCAAGCAGATCACCTCCTAAACACTTCATATCTTCCGTTAGAATCGTAAATAACGCTTTGCGATTGCCCGAACGCTTTTAATACTTGAATATCGCCAGCAGAAGCAAATCTGGCCAAATCATCCGTTCCCGGGTGTGTATGACCGCTCCATTTGAAACCGGACTTTGCAAGTTCTTCTGCCGCCTCTACCCCAATATCAACGCTTTTCATATCGCCACGTACAATAAGGCGCTTCCCACGTTTGGTAAACAAAGCAAATTCACTGCCCGTTGCAGCCGTAAGCGCAGACAAGTCTTTCATATTTACGGACTTTTTTGCCACTAACACAGATGACCTATAATCCGGCAATTCCGCAAGCAATCTTTTTTGCCGTGCATTCAATTCTACACCGAAGATGTTAATTGCCGGCGGTCTGCCTTTTGCGCTGCTTCGTCTTTCTATTGGCAAGTTTATTTTAACATTTTTAGCGTTTGTTTTCAACCCACCTTTATGCATTTTCAAAGCATTTGCCGTTTTTAACGTTGCGTCATCCGTGAAATAGACGCGCATACGCTTCGGTTGCTCCGGCAGGCCAGCTTCCGCGCTGAACGCCTTGTATTTAGCGTTTAGCCGCCGCAGCCGTATGTTTACCGCAGTCTCATCTTCATGCAACCCTGCGGCCTTGTAGGCGGCTTTTTCACGCTTTAGCTTTCTGACCGTCCGCTCAATGCGGCGCTGCATCTGGGTTGCCTCGTATGCCGTGTAATCCTTGCCATCAAACGTGCAGCTGTGGCCATCATCAATGTGTTTCAGCTGTTCATCCGTGTAGGTGCGCTCAGACACGCCCTCAACCCACGGGAACCGCCTGTGGCGGCAGTTAGCACCTTCCAGCCCATCAACAGCCCCAAGCCCGCACACATCGTATATGCTGGGGTAAATATCGCCGGTGCGTATGCTGTAAACCTTGCCTTGCCAATCCTTGTGAGACGACCACGGAGATGGGCCGGGCACATCACGCGCTCCGGCGTGAGCGGACACCTCATAATACGGGGTTTCTAAATATTCCGCCGATTGCTCGGTATATTTGGCGCAGAGCTGAGAAACGCCCGTCATTACCGCCCTGCGGGCCGCCACATCAATGGAATCATGGTGTCCGCTCTCATAGTCCACGGTTTTCAATCCGCTGTCTGCAAGCTGCTTTACCGCCGTCTTGATAGCCTGGTTGTAGTTGATCGCGCCGCTTTGCACCTGCATCGCCGCATTATCAAGCGCCCATTGGTAAGCTTTGGCAGGGGGGAGCATCGTGCGCCCGTTGTCCACCAAAAAGCCCATCGACCGGGTTATGTTGCGCAAGTCCCGTTTGGTTTGTTGGTATATGGCCCAGGTGTCCGCAACACTTACCAGCGTTTCCGGCTGCGTGATATGCGCCAGGTCGATGACGCTGGTATAATACTGCTGGTTGCGCTCCACCACATCGTCAAGCAGCTTGTTTAATTTTTGCTCACTCACGCCGGTGGCTTTTTGTATGGCCTTTTTTATCTCTTTAAGGTCAATACCGTGTGCCCTCAGCGCCCGGATGTCCTGCACCGTAACCTCGTTCAGTTCATCCGCAGCTTTCAAGCGAGAGCAGATTTCATCCAGCAACACAAGCTCAAGCGCCCGGAACAGTTCTGCCAGATCCTCTGGGAGCGCATCAAGTAGTTCCGGGGTAAATGGATACCGGCTCATTTTTTACAACCCCAAAAGTCCCAGTGTTTTCTCCAAATCCCATTACTCGACCTCCGTTTCTTCCTCGGTTACCATGTCCTGCGCCTTCGGCAGCGCCGCCTTTGCGGTCTCCTCGTCCTCATTCATCCAGCGCATACGGAACTCCCAATCGTTCATGATGCCAGCGTTAAGCAGCTGCACGTCTCGGTTGAAGTCCTGGCCTTTGTCCTCAATGATGGAATCGTCAAAGTCAATGGAGATCTGGACATCCTCATTAAGCGATGCGCCCATGTATCGATTCCCCATGCGGAGCAAGCTCCGGCACAACTCTGTGATTGCCTGTTCAAGCACAATTTCATGTTTTTTGATCGTGCGGAACAGGGTGCTGTTCTCGCTGATTACCTGCGTGGCAGTTGCGATGCTGCCCTGATTGAATTTGTAATGGTTTTCACCGAAGCCGCACTTGCTGGACAGGATGTTCAACATATCTTGCATACCGGTGTTAAACTCCGCCGTCCGCAGCGACATGTCGACCTGCTGCAGGATGTTGCCGTTGCCGCCTCTATCCTCCGGCAGCACATAATAAACGGTCTCACGCTTATCAAACACTGGCCTACCGTCAATGCTCTTGGTTGCCTCCGGCTGCACCACAATGCGCTTCTTGCCCAACACAAATTCGTTTACATAGCTATCATAGGTGATGTCAACGCTCTTAAGCTGGTCGATGGCGTGGGCAAACGCAGCCACGCCAAGCGGGTTGTTTTCGTCAGAGTTTGCAATGTTCAGCCGGTCTATCACAAACTGCGGCTTGTCGCTGCCGGTGTGAATCACCGGAGGAATTGTCTCAAACCCTTTCACGCTGGCCAGAGGTACTTCCTCCGCATCATACAGATGGTTCTCAATGTCATACTCGCCGTTGCGCAGCCGGTGCACCTGGATGTAAGTATATTTTGTGTCATCGACCTTCCGAGTGGATGCGAACGCACACTCGCGGATAACGCCGTTATCCCACGTCAGCGGGTAGATGTTCCAGGCGCTGACGTAGTTGATGCGAATGCGGCCAGAGTCAATGATTTCTGCCGTATCTGGGTTAATTCCCATGCCTTCCATCACCGGCACATACGCAACGGTTCCTACTGCCGCTTTGCGCTCCTGCGATTCGTTAGCCTTGACCTCCCAGTTGTTATCGGCAAAAACAGTATCGATAAATTCCTGTTCCTGTTTGCCTTCAAGCGTGATGCTGACTCGCTCGTTCATTAGGAGGTTAGCCCAGTCCTCGCAGACTTTCTTTCCCATTCCCACCGAATACCGGTGGCACTCCAGCTCTTCAATTCCATTCCACACCGTATAGCTGTGGAAATCTTCAACGTCTCCTTTATACCATGCGTTCCAAAGGTCAATCAGAGAGTAAAATTTGCTGTCGACCGTGTCAAACCCGAGATCCTTTAATGCTCTACGAATATTCACTATTTCACCGTCCCATCATGTGACCGGCACGCTCCAGGTCTTTGTAATATGGCTCAATGCTGTACTCAAAGGCATCCAAGCTGTCGATATCGGATGTCCCGTCATCTAACCGTTCGTCCTCAAACTTATCAGGATCATAAATTGCGGTTTGCAGCGCGTCGATCAGGTGCGGGCAGCTCCTCGAAACCTTAAAACGTCCCTGCTTCATCAGCAGTACCACCAGCCTGATTCTGTCTGTGATCTGCATTTTCAGCGCGTTCTTAACCTGCGTGCCGAGGTGCATTTTCTGCGCAGTATGATCTAACCCGCTAATCAATACTGTTTCCGCGCTGTCTGCCCGTGTTTGGCTGTATCCGTACTTTCCCGTAACCATCTGGGCAAATGTAGCAAAGCGCCGGTTCAGCGCGTCAGGGTCAATCTCTTCGTTTTTGATATATTCTTCTTCCAACGCCACAACACGGAAATCTTTTGTAATCCCGGTGGCTTGAAATTTCGTTGCGGACTTTGTACCGCCGAAGTCAACGCCGATGGAAATGACCGAGAACTTTGTACCGTTCTCTTCTGCCCAATCCAAAGGATCCCCGATCAGATACTTTTCAGTATCGTTGGCAAAGTCCTTGTAGACAACGCCCTCCGCCGCCACCCACAAGCCGCGAACATAGCGGTCGTAGAAGATACCGGCATACATATTCGCGTAGCGCTCAAGCGTTCTCTCACTCAAGCCGGGGTTGTCAGTCATCTCGAAGTGAAGATATAGAGTATTCCGTTCGCGGTGCCTCTTGATCCATTCCTGATAGAACCAGTGATGCGGGCTGCCGGGGTTACAAGAGAACCACAGCTTTGCACCGTCCACAGAGCAACGAGCAAGCGCCTGTTCCACGAAAGATCGTGGCATCAGTACCACCTCGTCCAAAAGCACGCCCGCCAGCGTGCGGCCTTGGATCAGCGTATAGCTTGCCTCGTCCTTGCCTCCGAACACTTCAAAGTAATTCGTCACGGCTCCTCGCCGCACTTCCATCAACTTATCGCCGCGCCGCCAGCGGATGATATAGCGTTCCTTTGCCAAACTCATCGCCGTGAACGGCACGATGATGTTCTTGGTGCAGCTATCCACCGTACGGCCACACACACCGAAACGCTGACCGCTGAAATTCTCCATTGCCCAGCGGACAAACGCCCACATCATGATGGAGGTTTTGCCGGAACGCACAGCGCCGTCGCAGATCAGCGCGTCATACTTGGAATAGGGGAAAGCGAGGATTTTCTGCTGCTTTTCTGAAATCATAGGACGGCCTCATAACTCACGTGAAAAATCTCGCTCTTACATGGATAAATTTCTCCATTTACGCCCCGAATAATATAATCTCCGGCTTTAGCAATCATTGTCCCTTCAAGCGTCTTTATCTCGCACCATGCCGGATTCGGATAATGCTTGCCAAAGTCATGGGTAACAATTGTATTTTCCGAAACTGCATTCCAAAACCAATCTTCTCCGACAAGCCCTCTTGCGTTTAACTGAAATGCTTCAATAACAACCGGCTTTTTTCTATATTTACCCATCGCTTTCCAACCCTTCTGCCATTTCACGCAGGCTCACGCTCAAAGCATCCTCCTGTGCGTTATCAGTCGGCAAACCCAGCTCAACAATATCGCGCTGCCCAAGGTACTGTTTCCCCAGCCAAATAGCCATGCTTGCGTTCTTTGCCGCAAGCTGCCACTGGCTCCGACGCAGTGAAATTTTCCCAGCTCCGCGCTTTTGCTTAAATACCTCGGAAAAACTGGCATGATAGGTGCGTTTACACCAACTATCCAATGTTTTATCGGTCACATCAAACCAGCCGCAGATTTCCTCAAGCGTGCATTGCAGGCCGCAGAGGTTCTCGAACTGCTTCTGGTCTATTTCCTTTCTTGGCCTTGCCATACGCGCCCTCCTTTCTCTGCTGGCGTTTGATAAACTTCTCCATGTCCAGCTTTAGGTGCGGGCTGCTTGTTTTTTCGATGATTGCCCGCGCTTCTTCAATCGTCATTCAGAAGCACCGCCTTTTCCCCGGTGAACTTCTCCCACCGGTCAACAATGACATCGGCATACTTCGGATCATACTCCATGCAGAAAGCGTGTCTACCATTCTGCTCCGCTGCCATAATCGTTGTTCCAGATCCAGCGAACAGGTCGAGAACATTCTCACCCGGCTTACTGGAGCACTGCATCTGGTAATCAAACAGCTTAATCGGCTTCATGGTCGGATGCTCCGCAGATTTGACGGGCATATCAAAATTCAGGACGGTAGTCTGCCTGCGGTTCTTGAAGAAATAGTGCTTCTTGCCTTCCGTCCATCCGTACAGGCAATGTTCGTACGCTTCCTCTTCAATCTCGCTCTCACCATACAAGCAAGGCTCATGTTTCCACTGGAAATCCTGTCTCCCCATCACAAGGGAGTTCTTCACCCAGATCAGGCACTGCCGGACACGCAGCATCGCATCTTTGCACGCCCCACGGAAGTTATACCCTTCACTATCGGCGTGCCAAATGTAGAACGGAGCACCTGGCTTCATGACCATCGCCGCATTGGAAAAGGCATCCGTCAGGAACCGTCTAAATGCCGTATCCTCCATATTGTCGTTCTTAATCTTCCCGGCGGTGCCCTGATAGTCCACATTGTACGGGGGGTCTGTGAGCAGCAAATCCATTTGTGCCCCCCCCACGAGCTTCTGTACATCTGTCAAAGACGTGCTATCTCCGCACATAAGGCGATGGTCTCCAAGCTGGTACACATCGCCCAGTTTGCTCTTCGGCTCTGCCGGTAAAACGGGATCGTAGTTGTCCTCTACCACTGACGTGTCGAGTTCATCACGCAGACCCCAATCAAAGTCAAAAGCAGACAAGTCAAGCCCAGGCAGCTCATCAGCCAGCAGGTCAAAGTCCCAATCGCTCTCGTTGCTCTTGTTGTCCACCAGCCGCAGGGCGTTTACCTGTTCCGGTGTCAAATCGTCCACGCAGACACAGGGAACTTCTTCCATGCCCAGCTTTTTTGCCGCCATAGCGCGGCAGTGGCCGATTACAATTACACCGTCACGGTCAATCACAATCGGCTGGACAAAGCCGTATTGCTTGATGCTCTCCGCAACGTTGTTGATTTGCCGTTTATCATGTTTTTTTGCGTTGCCGGCATACGGCACAATATCCTCAAGCCGCCGTTTTGTGATTTCCATGCTCTCCTCCTGTTTTTGCCGCCCGCCCCCGCCCTGGCCTAACCGCAGCAATATTACCCGCCCTAATGGGCACTCCTATCTTTTACCCCATAAATGGGCAAAGACCACTTTCTTTCAAATCATGATAAATGGAAATTGCATAAGCTTGAATCTCTTCTGCATCTTCAACACCGCCCGCAAGCTTCGGGTATGCTTTACGAATACTCTCGTATCCTTCTGTCTCGTTATTTTCTAAGCACCATGCTAGCTCGTCGTTAAAATACGATAGATTTATTTTGCATTCAAGGAATCGTTCAACCCGGCAAATTGCTTCTTTATCTCCAGGGTATGTATATTCTTTTCCGGTTGGCAACCCCACTTTTTCAAAAAGCTCATCCATTTCAATTTTGCTGGGCAACTTATCTTTTGGCGGTATTGCATGTTTTTGAAAGACATCCTTTACCAATAAAACCGCGTCCTCAAAGCCACACAAAAACCACTCGCCATAGCGCCTTTTATTCTTGAGCCGATTATGTGTTATTGATTCAATTTGCGAGCAATTTCCGCAAATTTCCGTAATATAATAATTTGTCGCCGCGCCTCCGGACATACTTTCGATCGTTTTCTTTCGTTTCTCTGGGCTTTTTGTGCGCCCAATTTTGACAATCCCATCCCCGTTCTGAAATACGTAAACATAACCGTTCATAATATCCTGCCTTTCTTTTTCCTGCCTTTTATATTGAATTGAGGAAGCGGCCATAAGGCAGAAAAGACCGCTTATCACCCCGTCGGGCTATCCTCAACTTCAAGCTTTTTGTTGCCGCACTTCCGGGCAGGCGCTATGCCATTTGCCCACGGCAGCGGCTCTCCGCTTTTTTCGTGCCGCCTATTATGCGCCGGACGGCTACGGCTTGCCATTCCCTGGCCGGGGGCTGCTGGCGGGACGGCATTCCCGATCATCGTCCCCGCGCTCTGCCAGCTTTGCCATTTGGAGCGGCGCTGCGGTCCTGCCCCGCTTTAGCGCTTCAGGAAAAGTCCCCGTCACTCGCTGTGGTCTCCCCTTACGGGGTCCCTGCGCCGCATATAGCAACAGCCCGCAGGATAATCCCGCAGGCTGCTATAAGTTTGTTATGCCGGTACGCCCGTTTACGGGGCCGCTCGCGCGGTGCGCCCAATACCGGCGGCGCATATAGTATCGAAAGGAGGGGAGATGAAAGCTACATGGTGTAGCCGGAGTGGAGGATATTTTGGCTTTTGCCCAATCATCCACTATACACATTTTACCACATCATTAAGTGGAATTTGTGCCATCTTTTGTGTAAAGGCCGCTATATTTGGCCACGTCCATCAAAAATTGCTCTTTCCTCCGGCTGAATGTCCTCTCGCTGATGCCCGGAATCACGATCTTGTTGCGAGAGTATTTGTGTTTGCCCTGGCAGTTGCGCATGATACCATATACCAGCTGCCGCCGGATCGTCTCGCTGCTGATATCTCTGCCGCAGCGGTCTATAGCGTATTCCACCGCCAGCATCTTCTGCGTTTCCGGCCAGCGCTCAATGGCCGCCAGCTGTTCGGCTTTGCTCTCGGCCGGTCTGCCGGCACCTTGTCCACTGGGCATGCCCTCCGTGGTGCTATGCGTCCCGTCCAGGATTTCCGCCCGGGCCTCGCGATACGCCCGCACCCGGCGCGGGTATCCTCTCACATAAGCAATGCACTCCAACCGCACATCATAAGGCAGCGTTGCCTTTTTGCTCATTTGCCCTCCTTTACTCCGCGCTGTTTACCAGCGTATATTCGCCCCGCAGGGCCTTTTCGATGTCCGCCATCTTGATATATCCGTTGTTTTTGGCCTTCACCAGCTCCACAAGGCACTGCTGTAAGTATTCCAGGCTACGGGCGTCGTGCTCGTCCGACGTTTCCTCCCGCACATGGAATCCGCACTTGTCCAGCAGCACGCAGGAAACATTGTCCATGCAGCCATTGTCAGCCCTCCTGTTCCATGCTCTGACGAGATCGGAATCAACCGCCGTGCAATCGTCCAAAGCAAATATCGTGTCGCATTCATCGCAATAAACCACGACGTCGCGGAAATAGCTGTACGACCTATCAAAGTGAACGTCCCCACCACAGAACGGGCACCGTTTGAGTTCATAATCAGCCATTGTCAGCCCTCCATTGTCCGTTCAAACCGAATTTTCATTTGCGCCGGCCAAAGGTCTACTTCTGGACGGCGTTTCCCCGTCCATCGCAACCCCCCAGCCTGACCGACACATTTCCAACCGGCCGCCTTGAGGCTCGCGCCGCTTTCGCTCTCTAAGATATACGTTACGAGCCGCTTATAGCCCATCGCACGAGCAGCCCGCCACGCAGCGGCGTACAGCATAGAGCAGGCGTTCCGCGTCCCATCCGTGCAAAGGCGGTTAACCTCCAGCGTCCAACCGTCATCAAGGTGACGAGCGACAGGCCTGCCGACAATGGCCACACCCACGATTTTCTCTCCGTCAGAGCAGCCAATCGAAAACTTGTGTCCTACGACCGGCTTATGATGGCGGTGATACTGCTCAACATAGGCGTTTGCCTCTTTTAGCGTCATCGGGCACATCTCAAGCATTTTTCATCGCCTCCAATGCTTTCTCCGCCTTTTCGGAAGTGTTCAGCCATGCTAAAATATCCGAATAGTCCTCCGAAAACTCTAACTCGTCCTCAAACCCGAGATTTTTGTACATTAACCTACAAAAATTTTTCTGGTTGTCGTATAACAGTTTCGCTAACTGCTGATTTGTCGCGGCTCGTATACGGTTTGCATTGGTCAACGCTTTGTTAGAGGGCAGCACCACCCGACCGTCCTTGTCGGCCTCGGCCAGCTCGCGCAGGCGGGTGTAACTGCAAAAATTCTCCAAATCAGCAAGGCGCATGAGCTTCAGCGCGATCTCGTCTGCCTTGTCCTTTGGCAAAACCTCTTCCGGCGTCAGCCCCGTGTCCTCGTAGGCGGCAAGGCGCTCAACGCCTCCCTGTTTGAATCCACCACGTTTTTTCATCATCGGGAATCCGTCTTTATCGCGGTATGTCAGTCGTTCCATCACTCCACCTCCTTCATCCAGAACTCGCGGCGGCAGGCATCACAACGCTTAAATCTCTTTACAGTGGCGTTTTTATCAATAACACAACTAACGTTAGCATCCAAACATTTAGGGCAAGCTGTCAGTAAATTGTCCTTATCTCTTGGCGCATCAGGATAATGCTCCAGAAAAACACTCTGCCGTGTCTTGAGCGGGTGCGCAGCCGACCATGCCTCGACTATGGCAATCTGAGCCGTAGCGTCCAGCGTTGACAATTGACCAACTGCGCAACTTAGCTCATACTCGCAAACATTAAAAGCAGGGCACCCTTTACATCCAGCATCAAAACTCCTGCACATTCTGTTGCGTTCCTCAATAAACTTCACAACATCCATACTGTCAACCTCCTATCTCATATGTCGTTTCCCGGCCTTTGCGTATCGTGCACTCTGCCGCACATACCGCTCCCGTGCGTAGGTGTTGGATTGATCTACCCAGGGCTTGCCTTCCAACCGTTTGGATTCGTACTTCAAAAACCGTTCGCAGGTTTTCCGGCAGGCCCCGCAAGGGAGCCTGTCCGGGCAATCTTTTACGCATGGGCTTTTTAATTTTTCACCCATCAGTATCTCACTCCTATGTAGTCCAGCACCCGCGCATAGCCGAGGCCGTCTTTCGTGGGTTTCCACAGACCGTCCGTGTCAAAGGCCCCGCCGCCGATGCAGAACGCATAGTGCTTCGGGTGCGTCAGTTTCATACGCTCAAAGCGGTTGGGGGATTTCTCCAAATGGGCACCAAACCCGCAAAACATACATCCCGTGCGTTGGCAGCCCGTGCAATGCAGTTTGCAGTCCACCAGCGTAGCGTCGTAGTCGTTCTCGCCGTCGCTGGCTACGATGTCGCCGTATACGCTTGCATATGGTATATTTTGATCTACGATGAACCGCAGCACGTCCTGCTCCGTCCAGAAACTCATGGGCTTTCCAATAGGCCGCTTTCCCTCAAAGGCGTTGCAGCCGGTGCGCAGCCAATGCGTCATACGAAGCCTGCTTTCCTCCGCCATCGTCGCTGTTGTAGCCTGCTGCCCGGTTTTGTGTGCGTAGGTTTTCAACGGTGACTTTTTCATAATTGCGCAGCACGTGGAGGAGATTATAAACGGTGCGTACAGCAGATATTCCCATTTCTCGCAGTTGTAAACAGATGGCTGCCCGTCTTTTCGCACGGCTTCCCCTCGCAGCCGCTTCATTCTCAATCCGCTTGGGTTCCTGCGGGCATCTCTGACATATTCCGCCACCTCTTTGCTCACGATGCTGTACCCGTACTTCGTCACCACCTGCCGGATGTTCATCTTCGGGCGAAGCCGCACAAGGTTTACGGTGATATGCGGGAACTCCCTGCGCAGCCAGTCGGCGTACTCATTGACAAACCGCTGTATCTCCGGGTACTCCAATCCAGTATTTACAAACACCAAATTAAGTGCCCACGGCGGATTTTTATAGCTCACCAAATATCGCGCCGCCAGGTAAGCAAGCACCGTAGAATCTTTTCCCCCGCTAAAACTCACATAACACTTTCCGCCCCATGCCGTATACCACTGATCTATTTTTTCGTAGGATACAAGCTCTTTTTCCTCCAGCGGTAGAGATAGCAGCGACTTCGCCCTATCGGCGGATATAGGGTCGTTCAAGTATACCACTATGCGCTCCACCTCACGATCTTTTCCCGCACGCCCCACCGCAAGGCGTCCTCGTGGCTATCAAAATATAAATCCAAACGATTCCCGGCAATGGCGCCGCCTGTGTCCTGCACGGTGTATGTATGGCCATCCAGCTCGATTTCCGTACCCATCGGCAGCACATCCGGGTCTGCGGCGACCGTCACGCCCTGGGTGGCTTTTGCGCCGGTAGCTGTGTATCCGTTTGCGTACGCCCCACAGCATTTTTCGCACGGGCAGTATGCCGTGACGGTAAACACGTCTGTCCGAGTTTCCCGGGCCTCCTGTGGATCATTGCGGGGTAGCACAACCACCGACGGCAGCACCACAGGCTCCGGTGCCTTTTTACTACCCTCGTCGGCAGACACAATGCCCAAGGCGCCCAAGGTTGCCACAAGCAGCGCCGTGATTAATACGTTTCTTCTCACCATTCCACCGTCACCTGCCCTTCATCTGGCAGCAGCACCCGCAGGTTCGCCAGAAGGGATTCCCGATCTCCGCTCATCTCCAGCCGGGCATGTAACAGCTTCGCGCCCGTCTGTGGCTTGTCGGCTTTCGGCAATGCGTCGGCACCAACGTGCCCCCCCCTCGCTCTGCGCATCTGCTGCATGTACGGACACCGCATCCGCGTTAGCCCACTCCGCAACTTTGCGCTGCCACATTTTTTCGTTCCGGCCACCGCGCCGGAATGGCGCACCTACTAATTCCGCTTCGCGGCGTATCGTTGCATCACAAGCGTTCATTTCCTCCGCCAGCCATTTGGCCGTACCGCCGAAAGATTGCATGTTTCGGAAAAACTCGCGCTTCAGATCCTCCGGCATAGCCTTGAACTCATGCCACGGCATAGGCCGCGTGATATTATAGCTTTTCACCTCTCCGTTTTTCTCCTTCCTCTGCTTTTCGGTGAGGGTGTCGCTGGGCAACGAGCACCCGCCGCATTTTCTGTTGATGTGAGCAAATGCCCCTCGTGCCACACGCTTTTTCTGCATGCAGTCGTAGTCAAAATCATTCACCAACGCCACCCCTTTCGTCTGGATCAAATTCCGGGCAGCTTAGCACCAGGTAAGATTCCGATTTTCGGCCCGGTATGCCAGGCGATTTGACCGCCACCCATCCCGGCACCGGCTCAAACCGCACCTTTTTTGCGCTGTCCAGCTCCGTCCATGCGTAGCGCCCGACAGCTTTTTGGCATCTCCAACAGAGCGTCCCCCTGCTTTCCGTTTTGTTTTGGTTTGTGAGCCTCTTCTTCAACTTTCGGGCGATTGCCTCACACTGTTTGCAAGTTGTCCTCCACTTGTTGACGCCTTTTTTGTTGTAGTTTGTGATTGGCTTCTCCACGCCGCAGATCTTGCACACGCGCGTATCAGGGTGTCCCATCCGCACCCTCCATCTCCCGGATAAATACCTCCGTCCGGGGGTTATCCTTGTCATACAGCACACGGCTCCCGTCGTGGCTAACGATAATGCCGCTGTGGTCATCCTTGAGTACTCCGGCCCTTACCATCACATCGTCGATAGATTCCAGCAGATTGGTTAAGTCCACCCGCCGCCGGGTAGGCATATAAAACAGGCATTTGACCTCCACGGGCTCCTCAATGGGGCGCTGCACTCTGGCCCTTTTGCAGTGCCATACAGCTTCCGCCTCGTAGTCCTGGTACTGCTTGGACGGCATAATAAACGGCCTCCCCGTTTTGCTGCTATGCATGATCCGCATAGAGTTTTTCTTTGTGACGGGCGCCAGCGGCACCGTGATCTCAATCATCGTCTCCCTCCCCTATTGGTACGGCCACATACTTGGGACGTCCTTTGGTACGCTTGCCGCCGTACACGGCCCGGTAGATCGTCCGCCAGCTTACGCCGCAAATGTTGGCCAGCTCAATGATGGATTCGGACACGGCGTCCGGAAGCTCGTATTTGTCCCGGCTCACTCGCATATATACCGTCATACGTCCCTCGTTTTCTCCAGCAGCTCCTCCACGGTCATCTGTCCCGGCACCTGCATAGCCTTTGCAAGCATGCTGTATGTAGCCAGCTCGTCCAGAGCCCGCTTGCGGTACATAGCAAGGAGCATCTTCTTCTCCTCGTCCGTCTCCGCCAGTTTGTACCCACCATCCGGCAGAGCCACAATGGGCACCCCCTGCCGCCGCTGGGCTCGGATCATGTTCCTGTTCGTTCTGTCTGGCATACCCGTAAGCGCTTCAAGGTTTTGGCGGGTGTATGTAATCCATCGGATCATTTCAAATGCCATCTTCTCTTTCCTCCGGAAATCGTATTTTTGTCACAGCAATGGGAAACTGTTCAATCTCGCTTGCCCATCTGGCTGTGCCTTTGCCGTGTATGCTTTCCCAAATCAACGGGAAACCTCCGATTCCGTCAAACAAGCTCCCCAGCGTCGCGTTCTCCGGCAGATACCGCGCCATGCGCCGCAGCATCCAATCCCAGAAGGGCAGAGCGATGGAGTTACCCAGCGCCTTGTACCGTGGGCTGTCCGCGTCCTTGTGCTTCTTGCCCTTTTCGTCCGTCCACTCGCCGATGTCAGTCCAGTGGTCCGGGAAACCTTGCAGCCGTTCGCACTCCATCGGTGTTAGGCGGCGCACGACCATGTTCTGCACCGGGTATGTCTCCGCGTCCTCCCGGTACGCACAGGCAGCCTTTGCACGCAGCGCGTGGCTCACGTCCTCACACATCACCGCGTGGCTCACTTTGCTTTCTCCGGCGCGTAATGCGTTCTTCGTTTCGCTTGCCGCCCAGTTTTCTTCCATCGCGCTTT
>ERZ1026856.213-NODE-213-length-41667-cov-6.091897_pt1 | contig 41667 bp, 31 predicted proteins | sample MGYA00380158_ERZ1026856 | MGnify/ENA primary metagenome ERZ1026856 (study PRJEB33269, sample SAMEA4719794) | human gut metagenome | biome: human-associated habitat; feature: organic feature; material: feces | place: Cameroon | collected 2013-10 ... | reverse complement strand
TAATGGCGAATCCACGTTACTACAAATGTGAGGTCACTTCATATTATCTAAGGGGGACAATTTTGATTCTTCACGAGCTCTCCGTATGTCTTCTGCTGCCGGTCCTCCGGTTTTCCAACTGAACATTTTTCGTTATAAAAAATTTAGATTTAAATTAGCACTCGACACTTGAAAGTGCTAACAGCCGCGCTATAATACTTTTATCCGAAGGAAATAAGGAGGTTCAGTCTTATGAATATTAATAAATTTACGCAGAAATCAATCGAAGCGATCAATAACTGTCAGAATATCATCAGTGAATATGGAAATCAGTATGTGGAGCAGGTGCATCTTCTCTACTCGCTGATCACCATCGATGACAGTCTGATTGCGCAGCTTCTGAAGAAGATGGGTGTGCCGATGGAGCAGTTCAAGTCGTCCATCGCAGAGGAGATCAGCCGTCTTCCGAAGGTCTCGGGTGCCGGTCAGATGTACTTCTCGCAGGGTGCGAACCTGGCGCTCACGAAGGCGGAGGAGCATGCGAAGTCCATGGGCGATGAGTATGTTTCCGTGGAGCACATTTTCCTCAGCCTTATGAAGGAAGCGGATCCGACGCTGAAGAAGCTGTTCCAGCAGTACGGCATCACGAAGGATGGCTTCCTGAAGGCCCTCGCCGAGGTGAGAGGAAATCAGCGTGTCATGTCCGACAACCCGGAGGACAGCTATGATACCCTGAACAAGTACGGCTACGAGATGGTGCAGCGTGCAAAGGATCAGAAGGATGATCCGATCATCGGTCGTGATGATGAGATTCGAAACATCATCCGTATCCTCAGTCGTAAGAGCAAGAACAACCCGGTGCTGATCGGTGAGCCGGGTGTCGGTAAGACCGCCGTGGTCGAGGGTCTCGCACAGCGAATCGCGAAGGGCGAGGTGCCGGAGAGTCTGAAGGATAAGAAGATCTTCGCCCTCAACATGGGTTCCCTCGTCGCCGGTGCGAAGTACCGTGGTGAGTTTGAGGAAAGATTGAAGGCGGTGCTTGATGAGGTCCGCAAATCCGAGGGTCAGATCCTCATGTTCATCGATGAGCTGCACACCATCGTCGGTGCCGGCAACCAGGAGGGCTCGCTCGATGCAGGCAACATCCTGAAGCCAATGCTGGCGCGCGGAGAGCTCCACTGTATCGGTGCGACAACATTGAACGAGTATCATAAGTACATCGAAAAGGATGCGGCGCTCGAACGTCGTTTCCAGCCGGTCATGATCGATGAGCCGTCGGTCGAGGATACCATCTATATCCTGCGTGGCATCAAGGAAAGCTACGAGAAGTACCACGGTGTCACGATCAGCGATAATGCACTCGTCGCCGCCGCGACCCTCAGTGATCGTTACATCTCCGACCGTTTCCTGCCGGATAAGGCCATCGACCTCGTGGATGAGGCCTGCGCGATGGTGAAGACCCAGATGGAGTCGATGCCGGAGGACATGGCCGCCCTGCAGAGTAAGATCACACAGCTCAAGATGGAGCAGATCTCGCTGAAGAAGGAGGACGATACCCTCTCGAAGCAGCGTCTCGCCGACATCGAGAAGGAGCTCGCCGATCTGCAGTCACAGTTTGACACGAAGCAGGCACAGTGGGACAACGAGAAGAAGTCGGCCGGTGACCTGCAGTCGCTCCGCGAGCAGCGGGATCAGCTGAAGAAGGACATGGAGCGGGCAATGCAGACGGGCGACTATGCAAAGGCCTCCCAGATCCAGTACGCCGACCTTCCGGCTATCGAAAAGAAGCTGGCGGACGCAGAGAACAGCGTCCATGGCGAGGATCGTGCGCTTCTCCAGGAGACCGTGACCGAGGATGAGATCGGAAAGATCGTCAGCCGCTGGACCGGTATCCCGGTATCGAAGCTGAACGAGTCAGAGCGTTCGAAGGTGCTGCATCTCGGTGACGAGATCCACAAGCGCCTGATCGGCCAGGACGAGGCGGTGGAGAAGGTCGTCGAGGCCATCCAGCGTTCAAAGGCCGGCATCAAGGATCCGACACGACCGATCGGTTCGTTCCTCTTCATGGGTCCAACCGGTGTCGGTAAGACGGAGCTGGCGAAGTCCCTCGCACAGAACCTCTTCGATGACGAGAACGCCATGGTTCGTATCGATATGTCCGAGTACATGGAGAAATACTCCGTATCGAGACTGATCGGTGCGGCACCTGGCTACGTCGGCTATGAGGAGGGTGGTCAGCTGACCGAGGCTGTCCGCAGAAAGCCATACTCTGTCGTGCTCTTCGATGAAATCGAGAAGGCGCATCCGGATGTCTTCAACATCCTCCTGCAAATCCTCGATGACGGTCGGATCACCGACAGCCAGGGCAAGACCGTGGACTTCAAGAACACCATCATCATCCTGACCTCGAACCTCGGTGCGCAGTATCTGCTGGACGGCATCGACGCAAACGGTGAGATCACCGAGGACGCACGGAAGCAGGTACATGACGAGCTCTTCCGCTCCTTCCGTCCAGAGTTCCTGAACCGTCTCGACGAGATCATCATGTTCAAGCCGCTGACGAAGGACAATATCGCACACATCACCGAGCTCATGGTGGCCGACATCAACCGTCGTCTCGCGGATCGTCAGCTGAAGATCGAGCTCACCGCTGCTGCACGCGACTATGTCACCGAGCACGGCTATGACCCGCAGTTCGGTGCACGTCCGCTTCGTCGTTTCATCCAGAAGAACGTCGAAACCCTCGTCGCCCGCATCATCCTCGAGGATAAGGTGCAGGAAGGCGACACCATCACCCTCGATCTGAAGGGTAATCAGCTCGACGCAGAGATTCACAGATAAAAATACGAAGGACCCGGAGGACCGGCCGCAGAAGCCATACTGTGCTTCTGCGGCCGGTCCTCCGCGGCTCTGAAACTATGATCTGAAACTGTGTCGAAAATTGTAAGCATTCCGTACGCCATTCTGTGCTATACTCCCATTAAGAACGAAGAGAGATCCTTAAAGGAGAAGAGATATGAGACGATTACACTGGACGAAGCTTCTGGCTGCCGCGACGGCGATGACCCTGATGAGCGCGATGCCGTCGATGGCAGCATGGCAGTATACCCTGCAGGGCCCGATCGCGATCTGGACCGAGACGACGACCGGCCAGCAGGTCTGCGTATACGCCGGCCAGCCGGCTCCGGACGGCACCCCGGCACCGACCGTCACGATGACCGCCGAAACCTTCACGACCGAAGCCGCACAGCGCGCAAACACCGCACAGTCCATCGCCGCAGCCAATGCCGCCGTCGATGCAGCGAAGGCCGCCCGCGGAGGAAACGTCGTGCAGGAGACGACCCTGACCACCGAGCAGCTCGCGGCGAACACTGCAGCCGCAAACGCAAACCTCCAGATCGGGGATGTCGCCACGATCACGAAGGTCCTGCCGAAAAGGGGCAGTGGCAGCGGCCCGAATAATACCTATACGAACGCGACACTCCCGACGATCCAGACCCAGGACCAGAGCCAGCTGAATCAGAGCAGCGTGACCGCCGGCAGCTATGTTTCCCCGACAGGCACCGAACAGACGACGAAGACCTACAGCTATAACACCACGACCGGCACCTACAGCTACTACGCAAGCGACGGACACCTCGTGACGAACGCAGGCTCCCCGAACGTCGGTCCGACCGCCGGCACGACAACCCAGACCACGACCGGCACCACCGCAACGACAGGCACCGGCGCGACGACGGGAACCACTACGACGCAGACCAGCACCGGCACGAGCTACACCGGCACCCTCCCGTCGACCGGCGCAACCAACGTGAATACCTACAAGACCCCGCAGGCCTGATCGTAAAATCTATCTAGTCAGGGTCCCCGGCTTAGATTGAACCGGTCTCGGAGTACTGTGTCTCCGTTGCCACCCCCTCCGGGTCCCTGGCCTGGCTGGAGACTTACCATCCTATATGGAAAAATAAAAGCAACTATGCTAAAATATTCCCCAAATGCGCAGAAACGCATCTGGGGATTTTTATTTACGCCGGACACTCCGGCCGCTTACGTTATAACATATGGAAACAAAGAATAGAGAAACAAGCGCGTCCGACATCGTCATCGATGTTCAGGACGTCACGAAAATATACCGCCTGTACGATAAGCCGATCGACCGCCTGAAGGAGGCGGTGAGCCTCACGCACCGGAACTACCACCGGGACTTCTATGCCCTGAACCACGTCGGCTTCCAGGTACGAAAGGGCGAAGCCGTCGGCATCATCGGCACCAACGGCTCCGGCAAGTCGACCATGCTGAAGATCATCACTGGTGTCCTGACCCCGTCCGAAGGCGCGGTCCGCATCCACGGCATCGTCTGCGCGCTCCTCGAGCTCGGCGCCGGATTCAACCCGGACTACACCGGCATCGAGAACGTCTACATGAACGGCACGATGATGGGCTTCACGAAGGAGCAGATGGACGAGAAGCTCCAGGAGATCCTCGACTTCGCAGACATCGGCGATTTCGTGCACCAGCCGGTGAAGAGCTACTCCTCCGGTATGTTCGTCCGCCTCGCCTTTGCGCTCTACGTCGCGATGGATCCGGAAATCCTGATCGTCGATGAGGCCCTGTCCGTCGGCGACGTCTTCTTCCAGGCGAAGTGCTATCACCGCATGGACGAGCTCCGTCGGAACGGCACGACCATCCTCATGGTCACGCACGACCTCGGCTCCGTCATGAAGTACTGCGACCGCGTCATCCTGCTGAACAAGGGCGAGAAGGTCTCCGAGGGACTGCCGGGCGACATGGTCGATCTGTATAAGAAGATTCTCGCCGGCCGCTTCACCGAGGAGGACCAGCGCTATGCACAGCACCAGGCCGACGCGCAGGCCGCAGCGGACTTCATCGACGGCCAGAACTTCGGCGTCGACAGCGTCGGTGCGGCGGCGCTCGCAGAAGGTGAGGCGGGATCTGCGACCCGCGTGCAGCGCTCGAAGGACGCGCCGTCCGGAGAGGCCAATGCAGACGGTCACGACGCAGATACCTCCGCGGGCAGCGGAACGGCGCCGCTCATGCAGGACAGCCTGAACCTGAATCCAAACGTCCAGCACTACGGCGACGGACGCGCGAGCATCTGGGATCTCGGCATCCTCGACCAGCGCGGGAAGATCTCGAACGTCATCGTCAAGGGCGAGACCTTCTCCATCAAGGAAAAGATCCGCTTCAATGCACCGATCGCGGCCCCGATCTTTACCTTCACGATCAAGGATAAGCGCGGCGCGGATCTCACCGGTACGAACACCCTCATCGAGGGCTGCGACATCCAGCCGGTGAAGGCGGGCGATGAATATACCTGCACCTTCACCCAGCGGATGACCCTGCAGGGCGGCGAGTATCTCCTCAGTATGTCCTGCACGGGCTTCGAGGAGGGCGAGCATGTGGTCTATGACCGAAAGTATGACGTCGCATCCATCACGGTTCTTTCGAACAAGAACACCGTGGGTGTGTACGATATGGAGTCCGAGGTGACTCTGGAAAGGCGTGAACACTAATGGATTTTTCACGACACATCACCAATACCATCGAATGGTTTTATTTCGAGGACGTGACCTCAGGCCGCGAGCGCGACGCTTCGGTCCTGGTGCTCGGCGATAAGGAGACGACGGCACCCTTCGTGACCCTCCTCGAGCCGCGCGTACATCAGGTATCCCGCCGTCTCGACGACAGCACCTACGACTATGTCGTGATCCCGGTGCTGACGAAGAAGATCCTCCGTCTGTTCCAGGGCGACGTCTACACGATGCTTCATGCGCTGACGGAAACCTGGCTGAAGAAGGGCGGTCGCATCCTGATGGGCATCGAAAACGCCCTCGACATCGACCGTATGGCTTCCGGCGACCGGAAGGAGGATGTCCTCTATCTTCGCTGGACCGAGCTTGCGTCCCTGCGTGCGAGCCTCCGCGAGGAGCAGCCGGGCGCACGGGAGACGCTCTACTATCTGATGCCGGAGCTCAGCGTACCGCTGCATTTCTACAGTGATGCGCGCATGCCGGACGTCTCCGAGGAGGACGAAAAGACCGCACTCCTCATCCGGGAGAACCGCTTCCGCGAGTTCGCGCCGGCCTACTTCTATATCTATCAGCCGGATGGCAGCGTCCGTCCGAAGGCACGGGACTACCGCCGCTTCCTTCCGGACTACATCAAGTATAATTCGACCCGCAAGCCGGAATACGCCATCAAGACTCTGCTCTACCGGGATGACCAGGGGAAGCGTTTCGCTGTGAAGGCCGGTACGACGCCGGAGGCCAATGCACACATCGAGTCACTCAGCGAGAAGGCAGAGGCGATCGCCGCAGCGAATCCGCAGCTCACGGTACTCCGTGCCGTCGAGACCAGCCGTGCCCTCGGAAGCTACCAGTTCCTGAGCTTCATCCGCTATCCGTTCGTCGAGGGACAGAGCCTGAGCGAGATCCTGCGGGATATGATCAAGGACGGTGTTGCACCGATCCGGGAGCTCGCGGAGACCGTCGACCTCGTACTCGGCGTGAAGGACGGAAGTGTGCAGCCGGCGAATTTCGACTGCCAGTTTGATAATGTCATCATGTCGGACGGCCAGCCGACCCTCATCGACTGTGAGTGGGTCTTCGACGAAGCCGTCGACGTCCGTTTCCTGCAGTACCGTATCCTCTACTACTGGTACATGGAGTACCGGGAGTTCCTGGCCTACGAGGATGCACTGGCCTTCCTCCGGAACTTCGGCTTCACGAAGCCGGAGCTTGATGCCTTCGCTGAGCGGGAGCAGTCCTTCCAGGAGGAGATCCATGGACAGGACGGCGAAAGCATGCATGCATTCCTGAACGACAAGGTTACCGTGAAGCGTTTCCGTGCCCTCGAGGAGGAGTATGCGAAGACCCTCCACGATGCACAGGAGCTGCAGCGCGAGGTGAAGGAACGGGACATTACGGTCCAGAAGGAGCGCGAGGTCAACCGTCTCACCCAGGTGCATGTCGCGAACCTCACGAACGTGATCCAGGTGCATGAACGTGACATCCAGTCCCTCATCGCGGAGCGCGACTACTACATGGCCCGTCAGAGCCTGAAGGCCCGCGTGGGCACCCGTCTCCGGAACAGTCTGAACCACCATTTCCCGGTCGGCTCCCGTAAGCGGAAGGTGCTGAGCTATGTGAAGCGGACCCTCCGTCATCCGGCGAAGATGCTTCCGATGTACTTCACGGAGGATGGCAAGAACCGGATCCGTGGAGATTTCAATGTCGGCGATCTGTATGTAAGCTACGGAAAAGTGAAGTTTGAGCGCACCGACGCACCGCTCGTCAGCATTGTCATCCCATGCTACAACCAGATCCACTATACCTACCAGTGCCTCATCAGCATCAGGGAGAATACGGATTTCGCAGAGACCCCGTATGAGGTCATCATCGCGGATGATGTGTCGACCGATGCGACCCGCGAGATCGGCCAGTATGCGGAGAATCTCGTCGTGGCACGAAACCGCGAGAACATGGGCTTCCTGAAGAACTGTAATCAGGCGGCCTCCATCGCCCGTGGTAAGTATATTTTCTTCTTAAATAACGATACCCAGGTGCAGAAGGGCTGGCTGTCCTCCCTCGTCGAGCTGATCGAGCGCGATCCGTCCATCGGTATGGTCGGCAGTAAGCTCGTGTACCCGGACGGCCGTCTCCAGGAGGCGGGCGGCATCATCTGGTCGGATGGCTCCGGCTGGAACTATGGCCGTCTGCAGGACCCGGCGGATCCGGAGTACAACTATGTGAAGGAGGTCGACTTCATTTCGGGTGCCGCAATCATGATCCGCACGGAGCTCTGGAAGGAGATCGGCGGCTTCGATGAGCGCTTCGCACCGGCGTACTATGAGGATACGGACCTCGCCTTTGAGGTGCGGAAACACGGAAAGAAGGTCATGTTCCAGCCGAAGTCCGTCGTCATCCACTTCGAGGGCATCTCGAACGGCACGGACACCTCGGATACCTCGAGCCTGAAGCACTATCAGGTCGTGAACCAGGAGAAGTTCCGCGAGAAGTGGGCGGCCGAGCTTCGGGAGCAGTGTGTCAATGACGGCAACCCGAACCCGTTTGACGCCCGTGAGCGTGGTCAGCACCGGCCATGCATGCTGATGATCGACCACTATGTACCGACCTGGGATAAGGATGCCGGCAGTAAGCTGGACTATCAGTATATGCAGCTCTTCCTGCGTCAGGGCTGGCGTGTGAAGTTCCTCGGCGACAACTTCGCCCATGAGGAGCCGTATACCTCGGACCTCGAGCAGCTCGGTATCGAGGTGCTCTACGGCGCGAAGCTGCAGGCCGACATCTGGGGCTGGATCGAGCGGAACAGGTCCTTTATCCGCATCGCCTATCTCAGCCGTCCGCACATCGCGGCGCGCTACATCGATTACATCCGCGAGCATACGGATATGAAGATCATCTACCATGGATCCGATCTTCACTCCCTCCGTCTGATGCGCGAGTATGCGATCGACCATAACGAAAAGACCCGTGAGGAGGCCGAGTACTGGCATGGCGTCGAGTATGCCGTGATGCGCAAGGCCGACATGAGCTACTTCCCGTCCGAGGTGGAGGCGGAGATCGTGCATAAGGAGGACCCGACCATCCATGTGAAGGCCATCACCTCCTTCGTCTACGATGAGCCGGCCGTCCTCGATGAGGATTATGCGAAGAAGCAGGATCTCCTGTTTGTCGGTGGTTTCGCGCACCCGCCTAACAAGGATGGCCTCCTGTGGTTCGTGAAGGATATCCTGCCACAGATCGAGGCCGAGATTCCGGGCGTGGTACTCCACGTCATCGGGTCCAATGCGGACGACGAGGTGCTCGCGCTGAACGCGCGGCCGGATGTCGATGTGCTCGGTTTCGTCAGCATCGAGAAGCTCGACGAGATGTACCGTCGGAGCCGTGTCGTCGTGGTACCGCTTCGTTTCGGTGCCGGCGTCAAGGGCAAGGTCGTCGAGGCACTGCACGCGGGAACCGCGGTGGTGACGACGAGCTGTGGTGCCGAGGGCATCCCGGCGGCAGAGACCGCCCTGCGCATCCAGGATGATCCGACGGCCTTTGCACAGGAGGTCATCCACCTCTACAAGCATCCGGAGGAAATCGAGAAGATGGCGCATAACGCCGTCAGCTTCATCTCGACCTTCTACTCACCGGATGGTGCCTGGGCGAAGATCCGGGAGGATTTCGAGACCGGTCGAAACGTATAAAACATATTAAAAAACATGAATACACGAAAGCATTATAAACACTGTTTCGCGGTCGCAGCCTACGGAGAGTCACCTTACCTTCCGCTTCTTCTGCATTCACTGAAGATGCAGAGCGTGGAGAGCCGGGTGATCATCTGTACCTCGACCCCGAATCGCTATATCACGAAGCTGAGCGCGCAGTTCGGCTACCCGGTCTATGTGCGGAATGGTGCACACGGGCTGCAGCAGGACTGGAACTTCGCCTATGAGATGGGCGCGGAGCGCTCGGAGCTCGTGACGATCGCCCACCAGGACGATCTGTATTTTCCAGACTACACGAAGGCGCTGCTGCATGCCTTCCAGCACTTCCCGGATATGTCGGTATTCTGCTGCCGCTACGACACGATCGATGGCGAGGGCAACACAATCGACGGAAGCTCGGAGAAGGTGAAGCGCATCCTGCGGCTTCGGCTGAAGGACCATGCCCATGCGGACCGTACGAGCGTGAAGCTCTCGGCCCTCCGCTATGGAAACGGCATCGGCTGCCCGAGCTGTACCTACCACACGAAGTACTGTCCGGCACCGCTGTTCCGGAATGACTATAAGTTCGTCATCGACTGGGACACCCTGATCCGTCTCGCGCGTGAACCTGGGCGCTTCATCTGCATCGAGAAGCCGCTCATGGCTTACCGTGTGCATGCCGGAGCGGAGACGATGCGAAATATCGAAAATCATAATCGGGAGAAAGAGGAACGGGAAGTGTTCCGAAAGCTGCACTCGGCGCCGGTGACGGATGTGCTGATGCACTTCTATAAGAAGGCGTATGGCGCCTACCGCGCGGAGGATGCCGGCGAGACCGGGACGACCTGTTCATAAGAAGGCGTATAGGGCATACATTCCGTCGGCAGGATAGCGAAGAACACGAATCCGTTCATAAGAAGGCGTATGGAACAGACACAGAAGAGAAACACAGTGAAAGAGGGAAGCCGGTATGCGTGGCTGTATACAGCCGCAGCACTCGTCCTGCTCCTTCTGTTCGGACTGTTCATCAACCGGCACCTCAGTATCCGGGCACTCTATGGTGACGACCTCTACCTCTGGTCCTTCTATGGCTGTGAGGATTTCTGGTCCTTCACCTTTCCGAAGGTGACGAAGGGAAACTTCCGCCCGTTCTACTGGGCGTTGAGCTACCTCGAGTTTCTCCTGATCGGCCCGCACGTCCACTGGTATGCCCGCTTCAACGTGCTTCTAAATGTGGCGATTTCCTGGGTGATCTATTTCTTCAGCCGGCGTCTGAGCCGCGGCACGCGGGTACCGCAGGGCGTGCTGCCCGGACAGGCCGTCGGTCTCCTGACCGGCATGCTCTACCTGCAGTCGCACTTCGCGGCCTACCAGATCGCACAGGTGCTCGGGCTCCTCGAGTCCCTCGCCCTGCTGCTTGCGCTTCTGACCCTCTGGGGCCTCTTCGATTACATGGAGGGCCGCGGCACGCGTGCCTATCTGCGCGCCTGCTTCTGCTTCTTTCTCGTAATCTTCACGCATGAGCGCTTCATCGCGCTGGCCCCGCTCTTTTACCTCGCGGTGTTCACACAGTATCAGACGGAGCGGCGGCTCTGCCGGCGCTTCGTGCCGTTCCGGATGTCGGAAGTGCCGCGGACATCGCAGCCTCCGGCATCCGCGGGTACCACGGAATGCGATACACCGGGTTCTGACATGCTTTCGGGGAACCGCCTCGGGCGGCTGCTCGAGCTGCTCCTGCCGCTTCTGATCCTCGCTGTCTTTTTCGGCAGCCGTATGGTGGTGGCCGGGGATGCCATCCCGGTCGGTACAGCCGGCACGAAGGTGCAGGACACCTTCTCCCTCGCCCAGGCCCTCGGCTTCGCGTTTACGCAGGTTGCCTACATCTTTGGGGTCAATGCAGGCCACGCGATCTTCTGTGGCGTGTCCTTCGCGGACTCCGCCCGCTGGGTACAGGCGCTGATCGGACTTAGCTGGCTGAGCCTTCTGCTGATGCTTCTGCTCTATGTGCGAAGCGTCTGGAAGAAGGGGCGGATCACGCCGCGTCGGATCGGGGAGAACCTCCTCTTCATCTGCTTCATCGCCCTCTGCATCGGCTCGAGCTCCATCACGATCCGCCTGGAAACCCGCTGGGTCTATGTGAGCTATACCGCCGCACTTCTGTACCTCTCCTTCATGCTCGGAGAGATCGCGAAGTCTGGACGTGTGAAACCGGAAGCCAGCAGGACAGTGCGCACGCGCGCAGCCGTCCCGCAGAGAACGTCGATGGATTCCGTAAGCGCATCGGGCGAACATGGCGAGCGTTTCGGTATGAAGAAATGCCGGACGGCCATGGTCCTCACGTTCTCGCTGCTCTTTATGGTGTACGGGGCCGTGATGACACCGGTGGAGCATTATGATCGACAGCATTATCCGAACATCTTTTTCTTCTTTGATCAGGATCGCGTGAATTCGCTTGCGGACTGCACGATCGACGCGGTCGGTGCGGAGAACTTCCTCGGAAAGAAGCAGGTGTATATCTACTATAATTACTACGAGATGAGCGACTTCTATGCGGAGTACTTCTATAAGCCGTTTGATCCGGAGAAGACCGGACAGGGTACGGAGATCCACTTCATCAACAGCCCGGATGAGCTACCGGCGGACGCGACGGTGGAGAACAGCATCGTCCTCATGGAGCATGGAAACCGCGGCTACATCGATGTGAGCGCCCAGACCTTCGGACTGGCCGCGTGGGAGGAGCTCAGTGAATAAGCACTCATATAAAAATCGAAGCAGAAAGCGGGTGGGGGAGTGCCGGAAGGGACTCCTCCTTCTGCCGTTCATCGGAGGGCTGTTTCTGCTCTGGTATGTGCTGCATGCGACGGTGGATGTGGTTTATTCCGACTATATCCGCATCATCAACAGCTACCTGCCGGATACCCTGGATCCGAAGACCTTTTTCGTGCCGGATATCCTGACCCGGATTCCGATCAACTATCCGCTTCGCTGGATCAATGTCACCTTCTTCGGCTACTCGGTGCTGTTTGACCGGGTGTTCTGCATCCTGGGCTGCGTGCTGCTGATGTGTTCGGTGGCGCAGTACCTGATCCGGGAGCGAAGCAGCGTCTGGATCATCCTGCCGGTGATGCTCGTCGGCTTCAGCCTCGATAAGTGGGAGATGCTTCTGAATGGCACCGGCTGCGTGCACTTCCTGAGCTACGGCCTCTTTTTCTATCATTACCTCGTGCTCGAGCGCGTCTTCACCGGCACACAGAAGCCGGGGGATGCGCGGCGGCTCTGTGTACTTCCGTGGCTCGCCCTGCTGGTGGCCGGCCCGTACATCGCGCAGTATACAGCGACCCTCCTCGTGGCCTACGGCTACCTCGCCTTTCTTCGGAATCGCAATGTCGACGGCCGCCGGCTTCCATGGTATGGTCTCTGCGCGCTGATCCCGCTGCTTCTCTACTATATGAGTAACGCGGCGGCCACCTTCGAGCATACGGGCGCACAGGACATCGGCCTGCTGGAAACCCTGCAGCAGTATCGTGGGTTCTCACTGCATTTCCTGCTGAACGGCTTCGCCAGCACCCTGTTTTCCGGCTCGGTGCTGGAGGATCTGCTCGCTGCCGGGACACTCACGTATCCGATGGTGTACCTTCTCGGGGCCCTCGTGATCCTGCTCTATGCCGGCGCCGTGCTGCTCTACTTCCGGACCGGACAGTACCGCCGGACGATCTTCCCGATGCTGCTTCTCGTGAGCGGTGCCGGAAGCCATGTCCTCGTCTTCCTGTCCCGCTATATCTTCCTGACGGAAACCTACGCATGGCAAAGCCGCTACGGCCTGCAGTACCTTCCGGGTACCCTCGGCCTGCTGCTCATTTATGGCGCGGCTTTCTCACATTTCCGAAAGCAGTATCTGTCTGTGCACACGAAGCAGGGCGATGCCGTACGAACATCCGGCGAAGCATCACCGGTGAACCGCGGACGCGCGCAGAAGGTACAGACGTCGTCCGGACAGAGACATGCCCCCGGCGCGCTGCTCGGCATGGGCCTCTCCCTCGTGGTGCTTCTTTCCTTCACTGCAGGGAGCTGTTATACTGATAAGCGTGAAATCGACGCGATGCCGTTCCGGCAGATGTACTTCGCTTCTATGGCGGACGCCGCACAGAATTACGAAAACCTGAGCGATGATGAGCTGAATCTCATCTTCGAGTACCACCATGGGCCGAACCGGGTTCGGCATGCCATGGATATTTTAAAGGAAAACCAGTGGAATGTGTTCCGTGCGTGACGGTGCATACGCGATGATCTGCGGGATATGCATTCACTGCCTGACGTAAGGTATACAGGATTCCGCCTGCCCATGACTTCTGGGGACAGGCGATTCTGTTTACGATAAACAAAAGGATGGAAACTATGAAAGTATTGATTTTAGCAGGTGGTTTCGGAACCCGTATTTCCGAGGAGTCGCATCTCCGTCCGAAGCCGATGATCGAGATCGGCGAGATGCCGATCCTCTGGCACATCATGAAGTACTACTCGAGCTACGGCTACAATGATTTCATCATCCTGGCCGGCTACAAGCAGTACGTCATCAAGGAGTATTTTGCGAACTACTTCCTGCATAATTCGGACGTGACCTTCGACCTCAGCAACAACCAGATGGAGGTCCATCACAACATGAACGAGCCGTGGCGCGTGACCATCGTCGACACCGGCCTCAACACCATGACCGGCGGACGCATCAAGCGCGTACAGGATTATGTCGGGGATGAGCCGTTCATGCTCACCTATGGCGACGGCGTTTCCAACGTGGACCTCGATGCCCTCGTAAACTTCCATCATGCGCATGGTAAGATCGCGACCATCACGACCGTTTCCCTCGCACAGCAGAAGGGCGTCCTTGACATCGATGAAAACAACCAGATCCGGGCCTTCCGTGAGAAGGAGCGGGAGGACGGCGCCATCATCAACGGCGGCTTCATGGTCTTCCAGCCGGAGGTTTTCAACTACCTCACGGATGACCGCTGTGTCCTCGAGCAGGAGCCGATGCACCGCCTCGCTGCCGACGGCGAGCTCATGAGCTTCTACCACGCCGGCTTCTGGCAGTGCATGGACACCCAGCGCGAGAAAAAGCTCCTCGAAGACCTCTGGGCGAGCGGGAAAGCACCATGGAAAACGTGGTAATAGAAAGAAAAACGATATGACCAAATTTGAATCCTTACAGCAGTTTTATAAAGGAAAGCGGGTGCTCGTGACGGGCCACACAGGCTTCAAGGGCAGCTGGCTCTGCCTCATGCTCCGAATGCTCGGCGCCGAGGTCTACGGCTATGCCCTCGAGGCACCGACCGAGCCGGCGCTTTTCGACATCCTGAAGCTTTCGGAGGAGATGCACTCGGAGATCGGCGACATCCGCGATTTCCCGCATCTCACCGCCTTCATGGAGACCGCCCGCCCGGAGGTCGTGCTGCACCTCGCGGCACAGCCGATCGTCCGCACCTCCTACCTCTATCCGCGGGAGACCTTCGAGACGAACGTCATGGGCACCGTGAACATCCTCGAGGCCATCCGTCGCTATAATGCGCAGCATGCGGAGAAGGTCCTGTCCTTCCTGAACGTGACGACCGACAAGGTCTATGAGAATCCGGATCTTGCGAACCACGCCTTCCGGGAAGACGAGAAGCTCGACGGCTACGATCCGTACAGCAATTCGAAGTCCTGCTCCGAGCTCGTGACCCACAGCTACCAGAAGTCCTTCTTCCAGCCGGGCGCGGACCCATCCGCTGTGGTGACGGCGATCTCCACTGCACGTGCGGGCAATGTCATCGGCGGTGGTGATTTCGCCGTGGACCGCATCATCCCGGACTGCGTACGGGATACGATCGCCGGCCGGACCATCCATGTGCGGAACCCGTACAGCACGCGGCCGTATCAGCATGTGCTGGAGCCGCTGTATGTCTACCTCCTGATCGCGATGACCCAGGCGCAGGAAGCGCAGCATACGGGCACGCCGGCATCCGCCGCTTCCGCGGAGACGAATGAAACGGGGCATGACGATCGCACGACGGAGACATTGGCCCGGGATGTGGCCGGATGCTATAACGTCGGACCGGATGAGGTGGATGCCATCACGACCGGCGCACTCGCGGACCTCTTCGTACAGAGCTGGGGCGAGGGCGCAGCCTGGCACACGGATGCCGAGGCGAATGCACCGCATGAAGCCGCGTACCTGAAGCTGGATACCCAGAAGCTGAAGGAGAGCTTCCACTGGCAGCCACGCTGGCATGTCACGGAGGCCGTTCAGGAAACCGTCGCATGGTACCATGCATGGTCGGAGGGCGCCGATATGCGGGCCCTGACCGAACAGCAGATCCGTGCATTTTTAGCAGATGAAAGAGAAAAGAGCAGAACATGACAGAGAAAACAGAGCAGCAGGCGAGACAGGAAATCCTCGATCTCGTCGCAGAATATGCAAGAAAATATAAGGTCGCACCGATGCAGCAGCCATACCATGAGGGCGAGCGCATCCCGTATGCCAGCCGTGTCTATGACGACAAGGAGATGGTGAATCTCGTAGACAGTGCGCTCGAGTTCTGGCTGACCGCCGGACGCTACACCGACGCCTTCGAGCAGAAGTTCGGTGAATACCTCGGCGTACGTTATGTGAGTCTCGTGAACTCCGGCTCCAGCGCGAATCTGCTGGCCTTCAGTACACTGACGAGCCCGCTGCTCGGCGAGCGCCGCGTGAAGCGCGGAGATGAGGTCATCACCGTGGCGGCCGGCTTCCCGACGACCGTGAACCCGATCATCCAGTACGGTGCGATTCCGGTTTTCGTGGATGTGACGCTGCCGACCTGTGATATCGACGTGACGAAGCTCGAGGAAGCCTACTCGGAGAAGACGAAGGCCGTGATGATCGCGCATACCCTCGGCAATCCGTTTAATCTGAAGGCGGTCAAGGATTTCTGTGACCGGCATCAGCTCTGGCTCGTGGAGGATAACTGCGATGCACTCGGCTCGACCTATACGATCGACGGCGAGACCCGCCAGACCGGCTCGATCGGCGACATCGGTACCTCCAGCTTCTACCCGCCACACCATATGACGATGGGCGAGGGCGGTGCCTGCTATACGAACAACCCGCAGCTTCACCGCATCATGCGCTCGATCCGTGACTGGGGCCGTGACTGCTGGTGCGCACCGGGGCACGATAATACCTGCCACCACCGCTTCGACGGACAGTATGGCGAGCTTCCGAAGGGCTATGACCACAAGTATGTCTATAGCCATTTCGGCTATAATCTGAAGGCCACCGATATGCAGGCAGCGGTCGGCGTCGCACAGCTCGAGAAGTTCCCGGGCTTCGTCGCACGCCGGAAGCACAACTTCGAGCTGCTGAAGTCGCTCCTCGTCGAGGGCGGAGCAGCTGCGAAGCTGATCCTGCCGGAACCGGAGCCGAATTCGGACCCGAGCTGGTTCGGCTTCCTTATGACCTGTCAGGAGGGCGTGGACCGTGAGACGGTGGTCCGCTATATCGAGGACCACGGCGTACAGACCCGTATGCTCTTCGCCGGCAACCTCATCAAGCACCCGTGCTTCGACGAGATGCGTGCGACGGGTGAGGGCTACCGCGTCGTCGGCAGCCTCGACACGACCGACCGTATCATGCGGGACACCTTCTGGGTAGGACTCTATCCGGGTATGACGGATGAGAAGCTCCGCTACATGGCGCGCATCATCCTGGAGGCGATTCAGCAATGAGTGAAGAATTTACATTTGATCTTAAGCGGGTACATCAGGCAAATCTGGAGATCCTGAAGGCGGTGAAGACGATCTGTGATCGCCATGGCATCACCTACCTCATCGATTCCGGTACGCTCCTCGGTGCCGTGCGTCATAAGGGCTTTATCCCGTGGGACGACGACGTCGATCTCTGCTTCCGAAGAGAAGAGTTCGAGCGCTTCATCGATGTAGCACGTGCGGAGCTCCCGGCGAACATGCAGCTCGTGCTGCCGGATGAGTATCGCGGCGGCGAGGCCTTCTATGATTTCGTGCCACGTGTGATCTATCTCAACTCCCGACGGCACGCAGAGGACGACGCGGATATGGCCTTTTATGAAGGAAAGCTCAACCACCTCTGGGTCGACCTCTTCATCCTCGACCGTCTGCCGGCCTGTCCGATCCGCGCGCGGCTCATGAAGCTCGAGCAGCAGATCGCCTTCGGCCTCGGCATGGGCCACCGCCGGAAGCTCGACTGGAGCAAGTATCACGGCCTCCAGAAGCTGGAGGTGCAGGTACTCGCCGGTGTCGGTCGTTTCATCCCGCTTCCGAAGATCTTCCGCCTGCAGGAGCGCTGGGCGCGTAAGTACACGGATCTCAATCGTGTAGCGGCGAACTGTGTAGCTCCGGTGGATACCGTTGCGGGCGATGCAAAACAGGCAGAGAATGCCGGAAAACAGGGCTGCCCGGTCTGCGGGAAGCAGTCCGGCAGTGGGAAGTCCTTCTTCTCGAACTACCAGCCGGACTTCCAGTACTGCACCGTGGAGGATGCCTGGGAGGAGCCGATCGAGTTCCAGTTTGAGGACGGACAATTCACCGGACCGAAGGCCTGGAACAAGGTACTCACGATGCTCTACGGCGACTACATGAAGCTGCCGCGCCCGGAGGACCGTCACCCATCACACAGCGGCATGGAGCTGGAGATTCTCGACTGATTTGATTTCATTTAAGAAACGCTGGAAGGAAGATATATGAAATTACTGAGCTTGGTGGTTTCTGCTTACAACGAGGAGGCGGGACTGGAGACCTTCTATGAGACGACGAGAGAATATGGGGAGGCGCTTGCAGCGAAGGGCTGGGATTACGAGTTCGTCTTCGTGAATGACGGCTCCCGCGACCGGACCGGCGAGATCCTGGATGATCTGGCCGCCCGCGATGCGACCCATGTGCGCGTGCTGCACTTCTCCCGGAACTTCGGCCACGAGGCGGCGATGACCGCCGGACTCGACTACGCTACGGGCGACGGCCTCGTCTTCATGGACGCGGATCTTCAGCACCCGCCGAAGTACCTCGCCGACATCGTCGACCAGTTCGACGCCGGCTACCAGGTGATCTCCATGGTCCGCACCGAAAATAAAACGGCCGGGCTTCTGAAAAACATCACCTCCGGCGGTTTCTACTGGCTCATCAACCGTATGTCGGAGGTCCATCTCGAGGCCAATGCCTCGGACTTCTTTGCCATCACCCGCCCGGTACAGCAGGTGCTCACGAAAAACTACCGGGAGAAGGTCCGTTTCCTCCGCGGTTACGTGCAGAACGTCGGCTTCCGGAAGACCACGATTTCCTATGAGGCAGCCCCGCGGGTGGCGGGCAGCAGCCACTACTCGATCCGAAAGCTCTTTGTCTTCGCGATGAATACCATCATGTGCTTCTCGAACATGCCGCTCAAGCTCGGCATCTTCGCCGGCCTCGTCAGCGGATTTCTGGGGCTGATCGTGCTGATCTATACCTTGGTGACCCGTGACGGCGCGCCGTCCGGCTATGCGACCATCGTCGTCCTGCTCTGCTTCATGTTCGCCGTCCTCTTCATCGTCGTCGGGATCATCGGCGAGTACATCGCGGTGCTCTTCGAAGAACTGAAGGACCGCCCGATCTACATCGTGGAGGACAGCCGGAATCTTTGATAACAGAACCCCGGAGGGCTGCCACTCGAAGTACTGTGCTTCCAGTGGCAGTCCTCCGGGGTTCTGCTATGGTGATTTTTACGGAAAAACTTTGAAAATCTGCTGGCTTTTAAAGTGATTAAGCGCATATTGCATGAATGCAGAATGGGAAAATCGGAAAATCTGAAAAAAATAAACAAAGGAATCAAAGAATTTTCAAGATGAAAAGAAGGATTCTCTATTCTATCAGCCATAACATCTCCATATAATATGATCAAAAGGACGGGGGAGTCCCGTCGAGAACAGACAATCATAGGAGGATTGGATTATTATGAAGAAGGCACTTAGCTTACTTACCGTTTCAGCAATGGCAGTTTCGATGCTCGCAGGATGTGGCAGCTCGAAGCCTGCAGAGACTACTGCAGCAGCTACAACTGCAGCAGCAGAGACCACTGCAGCCGCTACCGAGGCAGCTTCCGAGGCAGCAACTGAGGCAGCCGCAGCTGCAACTGATGCAGATCTTTCCGATAAGAAGGTCGGCGTATGTATCTATCAGTTCTCTGATAACTTCATGACCCTTTTCAGAAATGAGCTTCAGGACTATCTCGTATCCCTCGGCTTCAAGGCAGAGAACATCGAGATCATGGATGGTGCAAACGACCAGGCTACACAGACCAACCAGATTCAGAACTTCATCACCAAGGGTGTTGACTGTCTCATCATCAATCCGGTTAACTCTTCTTCCGCAGCAACCATCACCGATATGGTAACCGCAGCAAACATTCCGCTCGTATACATCAACAGAGAGCCGGATGCTCAGGAAGAGCAGAGATGGGCAGATGAGAAGATGAAGGTCTGCTACGTAGGATGTGACGCTCGTCAGTCCGGTACGATGCAGGGCGAGATCATCGCTGACCTCGACAACCACGGCGATATCAACGGCGATGGCAAGGTTTCCTACATCATGATCGAGGGTGACCCGGAGAACGTAGATGCTCAGTACAGAACAGAGTTCTCTGTAAAGGCTCTTAAGGATGCCGGCATCGAGGTTGAGCAGCTTGACGATCAGGTTGGTAACTGGGATCAGGCACAGGCACAGTCTCTCGTTGCAAACTCTCTTGCACAGCACGGCAAGGACATCGAGGTTGTTTTCTGCAACAACGATGCGATGGCTCTCGGCGCTCTGCAGGCTATCGAGGCAGCAGGCGAGACCGTTGGTACAGACGTTTACCTTGTAGGTGTTGATGCTCTTCAGGAGGCTTGTGACAACGTTAAGGCTGGCAAGCAGACCGGTACTGTATTCAATGATCACATTTCTCAGTCTCACTCCGCAGCAGATGCAGCTGTTAAGTACATCACCGGCGGCGACAATGAGCACTACATCGGCTGTGATTACGTAAAGGTAACCACCGACAACGTTGACGACGTTCTTGCATCTCTTGGTTAATCCGAAAGGTTCGTAAGAATTTAACGTAGTACATAGGAATGGGTGCGGGTGCACGAGCTGCGCCCCACCCGTTTTTTAAACCCATTATTTAATGCTTGGAGGGCAAAATGGCGGAGTATAAACTGGAATTACGGAATGTGTGTAAGTCATTCCCCGGTGTAAAAGCGCTGGATCACGCTAACCTCGCTGTTCGCCCGGGTACAGTTCACGCACTCATGGGAGAGAATGGTGCCGGAAAGTCCACACTGATGAAGTGCCTTTTCGGTATCTATCACATGGATGAGGGTGAAATCTACCTGGATGGCGAGAAGACGACGATTACAGACCCGGATGATGCGATGGCGAAGGGTGTTGCCATGGTGCATCAGGAGCTGCAGCCGATACCGGCACGTAACATCGCGGAGAATATGTACATGGGACGTTTCCCGGTACATAAGTATGGTCCTTTACAGGTGATCGATCACAAGAAGATGTTCGAAGAGACCGATCGCTGGCTGAAGGAGCTGGGCCTCGACTATAATCCGAAGGCGCTGCTCGGCTCGCTCTCCATCGGACAGATGCAGATGGTTGAGATCGCGAAGGCGGTTTCCCATGAGGCGAGAGTCATCATCTTCGATGAGCCGACTTCCTCACTTTCCGATAAGGAAGTAGATTTCCTCTTCAAGGTTATGAATCAGCTCCGTGATAAGGGCGTTGCGATGATCTACATCTCTCATAAGATGGATGAGATCAAGCGGATCGCCGATGACATCACCGTCATGCGAGATGGTACCTATGTCGGTACCTGGCCGGCAGCCGAGATGAGCACCGACGATATCATCGCGAAGATGGTAGGTCGTGAGCTCACGAAGGTATATCCGGATCACGTACACGAGATCGGTGACGTCATCCTCGAGGCAGAGCATCTTTCCTCGATTCACGCGAAGTCCTTCCAGGATTGCAGCTTTAACATCCGTAAGGGTGAGATCCTCGGTTTCGGTGGACTGGTCGGTGCACAGAGAACCGAGCTCATGGAGGGCCTCTTCGGTATCCGTCATCTCTCTTCCGGCACCATCAAGATGCATGGCAAGGAAGTAAAGATCAAGCGTTCGAGAGACGCGATGGATGCAGGACTCGGTATGATCACCGAGGACCGTCGTGGTAATGGTATCTTCGGATGCCTGTCCATCAAGGATAACACGGGTATTTCCATTTACAACAAGCACCTGAAGGCAGGCTTCATCCTGGATCATCCGACGATCAACAAGATCGTAGATGACAGTATCAAGCAGCTTTCGATTAAGACACCGAGTATGCAGCAGCATATCGAGAACCTCTCCGGTGGTAACCAGCAGAAGGTTATCGTATCGAGATGGCTCGCAAATGATCCGGAGATCCTGATCATGGATGAGCCGACCAGAGGTATCGACGTCGGTGCCAAGCACGAGATTTATGAGATCATGGAACAGCTCGCCGATCAGGGCAAGTCGATCATCATGATTTCCTCCGAAATGCCGGAGCTTCTCGGCATGGCCGATCGTGTATATGTAATGTGTAATGGTAAGATCACAGGTGAGATTGATCAGAAGGAAGATATGACGCAGGAGAAGGTAATGTCCTTCGCAACGCAGTTCTGATTCTGATTCGATAGAATAAAGGGGAAATAAAATGCAAAAGTCACAGAAAAAGAAAATCACGGATTTTCTCATTAACAACGGTGTTATCATCGTTATGTTCATCCTCGTTATCTACACAGGATTAACAACGAAGAACTTCTTAACTGCCAACAACTTCCTGAACCTCCTCGCAAACATGTCCTACAGACTGGTTATCGCGCTCGGTATTTCAGGCTGCGTTATCACCGGAGGATGTGATCTTTCCGGTGGACGTATGGTCGGCTTCGGTGCATGTATCGCCGGTACACTTCTTCAGAAGCAGGATTATGCAGGCCGTTTCTTTAAGGAAGGCTTCCTGGCAAACATCACACCGCTGAATCCGTTTGTCGTATTACTGGTTGTCATGATCATCTGCGGATGCTTCGGTGCCATCACCGGATGGTTTATCGCTTATCTGAGTGTTCCTCCATTCATTTCCACACTGGCGATGATGGAGATCATCTATGGCCTCGGTCTGATCTACACCGGCGCTACACCGCTTGGTGGCTATATCACCAGCTACACCAAGTTCTCTACCGGTCGTTTCCTGGGACTCAGTTTCCTGATCTGGATGGCCATCGCCATGTCAGCGATCACCTGGTTCATCTACAACATGACCCGTCATGGTAAGTACATGTATGCCATCGGTGGCAATGCACAGGCCGCAGAGGTTGCCGGTGTTCCTGTAAAGCTTACACTCGTTCTCATCTATGCGAAGGCATCTGCTTTCTTCGCAATGGCAGGTTTCATGCTCGGCGCAAAGGCCGGTGGTGCATCCATTAATACGGGTCTTTCCTACGAGATGGAAGGTATCGCAGCCTGCGCCCTCGGTGGTGTATCTGTAACCGGTGGTCGTGGTAAGGTTTCCTCCGCCATCATCGGTGTTGCCGTCCTCGAGCTCCTGAAGGTCGCTCTCCAGTTCCTCGGTGTCGATGCAAACTCTCAGTACATCGCAATCGGTATCGTTATCTTCGTCGCAATTTCTCTCGATATCAGAAAGTACGTACAGAAGAAGTAATTGAGCGAACGATTTCTATCGTCTATAATATGGACTGTGGCGATTGCCACAGTCCATTTTTGTATCGTATTTTAAGAGAGGTTTCTATGACATATCACATGACAGTTCTTGCACAGACGGCTTCGGATCCGGTGACGAACGATCCGGTCGCCTTTTTCCTCAGCCAGCACGGTGTGCAGCTCGTACTCGGTGTGCTGGTGATCTACTGCGCCGTAAAGCTGCTTGTTTTCCATGATCCGGATTTTATCCGTCCGAAGGAGTGGGGAAAGGTGAAAGAGGAGAATCTGCTGCCGTATACCCGTGAGATGGGCATCCTCGTGCTGATGTTCGGTGCCTGCATCTTCGTGATGGAGGTGGTGAGTCAGTATGATGGCCTGATGGGCCTTCTGTTTATGATTCTGTCCATCGCGGTGACCTTCTATCGCTTTAAGAAAATCGAGGACAAGTACGGAAATCTCGACCACCATCAGAAGGTGGAGGACTGAGCATAGCGCCGCGTGGAGGTAAACGAAGCGCAACGCTTAGTTCGGTATGTTTCGGTCGCACGCGGGAGGGAACAGGCCTTTCGGGATGCGAACAGGATGTGATGGCAGAGGGGAGTTTGCATTGAACAAATACAGAGTGATGCTGGTGGATGACGAGGAGGATGTTATCCAGGTGATCATCCGGAAGATGGACTGGGAGAAGCTCGGCTTCACGGTGCAGGGCTATGCCCACAACGGACTGGAAGCGCTGGAGATGGCCGAGGAGGAGCAGCCGGACGTCGTCATGACGGACATCAAGATGCCGTTCATGGATGGACTCGAGCTCAGCCGCCGTCTGAAGGAGCAGTATCCGACCATCAAGATCATCATCTTCTCGGGCTTCGACCAGTTCGAGTACGCGAAGGAGGCCATCCGTCTGGAGGCCGAGGAGTACATCCTGAAGCCGATCGACGCGGATGAGCTCTCTGCCGTGTTTGAGCGCATCCACGCATCGCTGGATCAGGAGTTCGACGAGAAGCAGAACATCAACATGCTGAAAAACTATTATATGGAGAGTCTGCCGATCCTGCAGGAGAATTTCTGCACGGCGCTCATCGAGGGACGCGAGCCGGCGAATTCGCTCAGTCGCGATATGATGGACTATCAGATCAGCCTCGACGGTCCGTACTTCGGTGTGGTGATCCTGCACAACAGTGTTTCCCTCGCGCCGGAGGGCATCAATCCGCTGCTGATCACGATGTCGGTGCGCCGGCTCTGGGAGGAGCACCTCGATCCGAAGTGGCATGCGCGCTTCTTCACCTATCTCGGTGATACGGTGATGATCGTGCAGTTCGAGCAGCCGGGGGCGCTGACGAAGCTGACGGATGACTGCCAGGTGCTGTGTCGCCTCAGTAAGCATGTGTCGAACGCGACCATCACCGCCGGCATCGGTCGTGCGGTCAATCACCTTCTGAACCTGCCGGAAGCCTACGAGAGTGCCCGGGAGGCGGTTTCCTACCGCGTCATCTATGGCCGCGGACAGGCAATCAACATCATGGAGGTGGCGCCGGAGACCCAGAAGGAGGTGCCGGCGGAGAGTTCTGCAGAGGACAATGATGACCGCTTCTACCCGGTGTTCAAGGCCATCAAGCTGAATTCGCCGGAAGAAGTCGATCATCAGATCGATCAGTTTCTGAGCGCCGAGGCACCGGTCAATCCGTCGCTGCAGGCGTATCGCTTCTTCGTGATGGAGCTCGTGACCGAGGGCCATCGCTTCGTGAATGCGAATCATCTGTCGATGGAAGAGGTTTTCGGAAAGGATGAGGACCTCTTTCAGAAGGTACAGCACCTTGACCTGGAGGCTCTTCGTGCATGGATGAAGGAAAGTGCCCACAAGATGCAGGCGCTTCTCCGGGCATCGCGCAGCGACAGCACGCGCACCTTCGTGGCGAAGGCAGAGGCCTATGTGCATGAGCATTACAGCGATAAGGACCTGAGTGTCGAGAGCATCTGTGATTTTCTCGGCATCAGTGCGGCGTACTTCTCGACCGTCTTCAAGCGGGAAACGGGAAAGACCTTTATCAACTACCTCACGGATATCCGTATGGACCGGGCGGTCCACATGCTGCTCGATGAAAATGAAAAAACCTATGTGATCGCGGAAGCGGTCGGCTACAGTGATCCGAACTACTTCAGCTATGCATTTAAAAAGAAATTCGGCGTATCGCCGTCGAAGTATAAGGCACAGCAGCATGCCGGCACCGCGCCTGCCTGATGACGAATAGGAGATACCTATGAAAAAGATTCGCAAGCAGGCGAAGCGGAGCTTTTTTCCACATACCATCCAGGGAACGATTCTGATGGCCTTCACCATCATCTCCTTCGTGCTGCTTATGATCCTGGGGCTGGTCCTGTACCAGCTGTTTGCACGTCGTATGCGGACGAGCTCCGTGGAATCCACCGAGCAGATCGTACAGCAGTCCGTCATCAATCTCGAGGATTACCTCGCCAATATGCGCCGCATCTCGGATGCGGTATATTATAATGTCATCAAAAATGCAGATCTCAGCACGGACAGCATCGATCGAGAGATGGACCTCATCTATGAAGCGCACCTCGGGCATCTCGTCAGTATGGCGCTCTTTACCGCAGATGGCCGGCTGATTTCAGCCTCGCCGATTGCCACGACGAAGGAAAATCTCGATGTGACGACCCAGAGCTGGTTTACCGAGGCGCTTCGAAAGACCGATAATCTGCATTTCTCCACCCCGCATGTCGAAAATCTCTTTCTGGATCCGGCCTATCGCTATCGCTGGGTCATCTCTCTGAGCCGCGCCGTCGAAATCTATGAAAACGGAACTCCGACCATGGGTGTCCTCCTCGTCGATATGAACTACTCCACCATCGACCGCATGATGGAGCGGATCAATCAGGATTCGAGCGGTCAGTACATCTATCTGACCGACTCGAGCGGCAGCCTCATCTATCATCCGAAGCAGATGCAGATCAACTACGGGATTCTCACAGAGAACAACATCAACGAGGCGCACTACCAGGATGGCCATCATCAGGAGCTTTACCTCGGTGCTCGTCGCCAGGTGCTACTGAACTCGGTTTCCTACACCGGCTGGAAGATGATCGCCGTGATCCCGGCCAGTGCCTACGGCGTGGATGCGAGCAGCCTTCGTTTCGTCGTGATCCTGCTCGTGTCGATCTCCCTCCTCGTCATGATCTTCGTGAATCAGATCGTGTCGCGTCAGATTTCCCTGCCGCTGAACCGGCTGAACCGCTCCATCAAGCGGATGGAGGGCGGCGATGTCGTGCCGGAGGATATCTATGTGGGCGGCTCGGAAGAGGTAGAGCACCTCGGCCGGACCCTTCGCAGCTCCATGACGCGGATCAATCAGCTGATGGAGGACATCGTCGTCGAGCAGGAGGAAAAGCGAAAGTCGGAGATGGATGCGCTCCAGTCGCAGATCAATCCGCACTTCCTCTACAACACCCTGGATTCCATCGTCTGGATGATCGAGGGCGAGCACAACAAGGATGCGGTCTTCATGGTGACGCAGCTCGCGAGCCTCTTCCGTATCAGTCTGAGCCGTGGAAAGAACATCATTCCACTTGCGCAGGAGCTGAAGCATGCGGAAAACTATATGAACATCCAGAAGGTGCGCTATAAGAATAATTTCTCCGTGGTGTTTGACATCGATGAAAATATCCGGGACTACCTCAGCGTCAAACTCATCATCCAGCCGATCCTCGAGAATGCCATCTATTATGGCGTCGGGGACATGGATCCGGATGACGATGCCGAGATCCGTATCCGTGGCTGGCTGATCCCGGATACAGAAAAAGAAAAGACCGGTGAAGGCGGCGCAGCACACAGACAGATGATTCAGGCGATGTCGGTCGGCGACATCTATATCGCGGTGAGCGACAACGGCTACGGCATGCCACCGGAGGTATGTGAAAATCTGCTGAAGGACGATGAGGAATCGAGAAAGCGGGTGCCGAAGCACGGTTCCGGTGTCGGACTCGTGAACGTACACAACCGTATTCGAATCCGATTCGGCGCACAGTATGGGCTGATGGCCGCGTCTGAGCCGGATGAGGGAACGACGATCACGATCCATCTACCGGCGATCCCGGATACACCGGAGAATCAGAAGCTGCTGGAAAGCGGACACTACAGGGTGAAAGGAGGAAATCAGCATGTATGAGGATCGAAGCTTCTTATGGCCGATCATCGGCGGGCTGGTGGTCACCATCCTGTTTTGCTCCGTGATGCTGGTGCGGGGCACCGGTGAGAAGCCATATAAGGTGTCCGTGATCGTGAGTGATTCCTCCCAGGACCGCTGGGTGCCGTTGAAGGCAGGGCTCACACAGGCCGCAAAGGACAACAACATTGACCTGAGCTACGTATATACCGACTACATCGATGATGTCTTCACACAGACTACGCTGATCAATCAGGAGATCGCGGATGGCGCGGATGGCATCATCACGGATTTCTGTCTCAGCATGGGCACCGCGGAAATCGTGCGGAACATCATCGCCCGTGTGCCGGTGGAGTTTATCATCACGAATGTGGATGCGGATGCAGATATCTCCGGAAACTATGCGACAGGATGACGGATAATGTGGAGGTCGGGCGGGCCATCGGAAACGAGCTCGTGATCGATTACGGTGACCGTCTGAAGGGGCTGAAGATCGGCATCATCGCCGGAAACCAGCAGCAGTATGCGATGCAGGACCGCCTGAAGGGTTTCCTGGATGCCGTGGGGGCGAAGGAGCCGGAAATCGTCTGGACGGTCGAGGAGAGCCGTTTCCTCGAGCAGGAGCTGAAACGCTCGATGGAGCGGGTGACACCGGCGGTGATCGTCGGCCTCGACAATACGAGCCTCGAGGCAGCGGTGGACTACGTCGCGGCCTCCGGCACAGATCGCCTGTCCCTTTATGGTGCGGGCTGCAGTGAAAAGCTCGCATACTATATCGACAACGGCATCATCGCTTCGATGATCCTGCCGAACGAGTTCAGCATGGGCTATCAGAGTCTCACGGATCTCTCGGCGAAGCTCCGGAACCGGATGCTGGTGCTCGAGGACCGGGAGCAGGGCTTCAACGTCGTCCATCAGGACAATCTGTTCCGGGATGAGAATCAGCGGATCCTGTTTCCGATCGTGCAGTGAGTGGTGCCGCTGGATAAGCTGCGGACGGATGTGTGGAACTGACGCAGATGGCATAAGCAGGGGACGCAGAAGCGAGATCCAATCGAAGACAGCAGGGCGACCGGGAATCATGATGGAAGAATAGCTGGGGAAAATAGTATGAAAAAGATGAAGCGATGGATGCGCGAAATACTGATGGGATTGGCTGTGCTGGGCGCCCTCTGCGGCTGTGGTACGCGGCAGAAGCTGCCGGCCAGAAAAACCGATGGGAAGATCAAAATCGGCGTGTCGGTCTATGATCAGTATGATGCCTTCGTATCGGCGCTGATGCAGGATCTGAATAATCAGGTGCTGAGCGCGAAGGCGGATGAGAAGCAGGATATCGTGCTGGAGGTCTATAATGCCTCGCAGAGTCAGACGAAGCAGAACGAACAGGTGCGCGACATGATCGCCGCGGACTTCGACGTGATCTGCGTAAATCTGGTCGATCGTACGGCACCGACCGAGGTCATCAATGCGGCACGAAATGCGGATGTGCCGATCATCTTTTTCAATCGTGAGCTGGTGGAGGATGATCTGCAGCGCTGGGATAAGCTCTTTTATGTGGGGGCCGATGCCTTCGTTTCCGGAAAGATGCAGGGAGAGCTGGCAGCCGATGCGATCCGAAGCGGCACGGTGGACCGGAATGGAGACGGCGCGATACAGTATGTCGTGCTCGAGGGGGAGGCTGGACACCAGGATGCCATCGCCCGCTCGGAGAGCTCCGTCAATCGGATGCTCGAGCTCGGTGTGAAGCTGGATCGTCTCACGTATGCGATCGCAAACTGGAACCGTGCACAGGCGAAAACCCAGATGGATAAAATCATCCGGCAGTATGGGGCGGACATCGAGCTGGTGCTCGCGAATAATGATGAGATGGCGCTCGGGGCGATCGATGCCTTCGAGGCGAGTGATCTTTCGAAGGCGCAGTGGCCGCTGATCTTCGGGATCGATGGCACGGAGGCGGGGCTCAGTGCGGTGCGCGACGGGAAGCTGGCAGCGACGATCTATAATGACGCCGAAGGCCAGGCAGCGGCCATCTTTCAGCTGGCACACCACCTGGCCCTGGACGAGCCGCTCAGTGATCTCCATCTCGTCGGCGACAAGTATATCCGTCTGCCGTATGAGAAGGTGACGCGGGATAATGTTCTGGAATTCAAATGACCGTGCGGCTGAGAGGCCCCGGAGGACCGGCGTCAGAAACCATACGAAGAGGTCGTGAAGAATCAAAATCCCATCCCCTAGAAGTACTTGGTGACATCTCTCATTGGAACCCTCTGTCAATGCTGAGTTTTCATCAGGAAAACTCAGCTATTGCAGAGGGCCTAGTACTTCTTGGGGATGGGATTTTAGAGTCTTCCGAGCTCGCAGTACTGTGTTTCTGACGCCGGCCCTCCGGGGCCTCTTTCAGTCCCTGTCACCGGTGACGTCAGCCCAGTAGCGCTCGCCCTGGTCGACCATCGCGATGTAGGTCTCTTTCATGACCTGGCGGAAGGCGCGGAGCTCTTCCTCGAGGCCGAAGCGGGCCGGGATGGTGCTGGTGACTTCGTGGATCTCGGCGGCGATCTTCTTTCCGAGGCGCTCATCGCCGAGGCGGAAGAGCCCGAAGGCGGTCGAGTCGTAGCTCCGGTCGCCGGTACAGCTCTCGATCCAGAAGCGGGCGAACTGACGCCACTCCTCGAGGAGAATTTCATCGACCTCCTCATCCAGCACGCAGAGCGTGGTGAAGTACTGCCGGATGTCGCGCTCGCGTTTCTTCCGGTTCAGAAAGTTCGTACCGAGGCGGCCGTCGATGAGGAGCCCCATCCAGGCCGCGACGAACGCATCCTTTCGCTTCGCACCTGTGCGCTCGTTCGCCGGGTAGCGCTTCCGAAGAAGCTCGAGACGGCGACGATCGTTCCGGTCGCCTGCATTGGCCTCGAGCATCTCCGTCAGAATCTTCTCACGGGTATCGATATCCGCGATGTCATAGTAGTGCGTCGGCCAGTCTTCCTTATAGTTGATGGCCGGCGCTTTTTCTTTATTTAAAAGCATGGTCGTGCGGTCCTTTCAAGTGGTATATCCTATTCCAGGTAACAGTTCTGCCATGGGGACCCGGCGGGGCGGCATAGCTGAACTGTTACTATTCTAGCATGATTCCTCGACCTTGCACAGAATTCGCTTGACGCAACGGAACTCCGGTGCTATATTGTTCAAAACATTTCTAAAGGAGAAGAAAATGAACATGAAACGGAGCACGAATGAAAAACTCGAACAGATGGAGTCGGATCGGAGTCGCATCGACTGGATGATCACGCTGGTGCCGTTTGCGCTGATCGTGGTGCTGGCACTGCTGTTTTTCCTCCTGCCGGAGGCGTCCAATGACGTGCTCGGCAGTATCCGGACCTTCCTGGGGGACAGCTTCGGGCTGTACTATCTCCTGATCGGCCTCGGGACGGCGGTGATGTCGCTCTACATCGCACTTTCTCGCTATGGTAGCATCGTGCTCGGTGCGCCGGATGAGAAGCCGAAGTACAGCTTCTTCCAGTGGGGCGCGATGATGTTCACGGCGGGGCTCGCGGCGGACATCCTGTTCTACTCTTTCTGCGAGTGGATTCTCTACTGGGAGGACCCGCACACCGTGGAGATGGGCAGTCGCATGGACTGGGCCAGCACCTTCACGCTGTTTCACTGGGGTCCGATTCCGTGGGGCTTCTACCTCGTGCTTGCGGTCGCCTTCGGCTTCATGCTGCACGTCCGGAAGCGGACGCGTCAGAAGTACTCCGAGGCCTGCCGTCCGATCCTCGGGAAGTACACCGACCGTCTGCCGGGCCGTTTCATCGACCTCCTCGCCGTGTTTGCGCTCCTCGCCGGCACCGCAACCACCTTTTCCGTCGCCACACCGCTCCTCAGTGAAGCGCTGAAGACGCTCCTCGGCATCGATCTCCCGGATCGCACCATCACGATCGCGATTCTGATCGTGACCTGCGTGCTCTACACCTGCGCGGTCATGCGTGGTATGCTCGGCGTCTCTCTGCTCGCCAATGTCTGCACCTACTGTTTTTATGGCTTACTTCTCTACGTCCTTGTCTGCGGAGGAGAAGCGCGTTTCATCCTGGAGACCGGTTTCTCCGCGATGGGGCGTCTCGCGCAAAACTTCCTCGGCCTCGCGACCTATACAGATCCGACGAGAAGCACCGGCTTCGCCCAGAACTGGACGATTTTCTACTGGGCGTACTGGATGGTATGGTGCGTGGCAGCGCCGTTCTTCATCGGATCGATTTCCCGTGGCCGCACCATCCGCTCGACGATCCTCGGCGGTTATGTCTTCGGCATGGGCAGCACCTTCGTAAGCTTCATCGTCCTCGGGAATTATGGACTGGGGCTTCAGATGGCCGGTCATTTCGACATCGTCGGTCTCTATGAAAAGACGCAGAACCTGTACACCACCATCATTGCCATCATCCAGCAGCTGCCACTCGCGAAGGCCGTGCTCGTGCTGCTCATCGTGACGATGATCGCCTTCTATGCGACCTCCTTCGATTCCATCGCCCTGGTGGCTTCCCAGTACAGCTATAAAAAGCTCGGGAAGGACGAGGAGCCGAAGGGCTGGGTGAAGGCGCTCTGGTCGGTGCTCCTCATCCTGCTTCCGGTCGCCCTCGTCTTCTCGGACAGCTCCATGGCGAACCTTCAGTCCGTCAGCATCATTGCCGCCTTCCCGATCGGTGCCGTCATCGTTCTGATCACCGCCGCGTTCCTGAAGGACGCGAAGGCGTATCTGGAGGAGATGAAATAAACATTCAAACGGGGCCCCTGTATCTGAATGCCTAAGATGTTTTGGCGTGAGGCGTTGAATGTGCATGGTGCAATATGCTAGAATTCTGTTGAATATGATTCGAGATTCATTTAACAGGGGGACATGATGTTACAGGGCTTTTTTAATTATGATAATCCGATCTGGCGTTTCGTGGGGCGTCTCGGAGATATGATCGTGCTGAATCTTCTGTGGTTCGTCTGCTCGATTCCGGTCGTGACGATCGGTGCCTCCACGACGGCGCTGTACTACTGCACGCTGAAGTATGTGCGCAATGAGGATTATGGTGATTTCCGGATGTTCTTCCGCTCGTTTAAGCAGAACTTCAGGCAGGCGACGCTCATCTGGATTCCGATGGTGCTGATTGCTGCGGTACTGGGCTTCGACTTCTGGTTCTTCGGACAGATGATGGCCGGTTCCGGTACGGTGAAGTTCTTCCTGCAGGCGGTCGTGTTCGCCATGATCATCGTCTGGATCTTCGTCTTCCTGTATGTATGGCCGATCTTAAGTCGTTTCGAAAATACGACAAAAAACACCATCCTGAATGCCATCCTGATGTCGATCCGCTATCTCGGATCCACGATTTCGATGCTGATCTGTGACGTCGTGGTTCTGCTGGTATGGTATATTCTCTTATTCTATATGCCATGGCTGTCCGCGTTTCTGATGCTGATGGGCGTCGCGCTGATCGCCTGGATCAACTCCACGATGTTCGAGCACATCTTCCAGAAGTTCATGCCGAAGGAGGATCACAGCCACGATGGTGATGTGAGACCGATCCTCGAGGACATCAATATGGATGGTTCCCTGAAGGAGGGCGCCGCCGAAGAAACCGGTGAGGCGATTTCCAGCTTAAAGAAATCATCGGAAGATGAGTTATAACACGACGGAGGGGCGCGAGAAAATCACATTCTCGCGCCCCTCCGTTTCTGTAAATAAAAAAAGCCCCCATAAAAGGGAGGAGGGCAGGTGATCCTTCGATCCCTGCCCGAGTATTATGAAAAAAATCTTCTTAAACCGATAACTTATTTGTTATCTTGGTTATAATATATAAGTCAATGGTGAACAAAGTATGTGGGTCACGTGAACATTCTGTTAACATTCAGATTCAAATATGAACGGACTATGAACACGAAATTTAAATGGAGAGAAGAGCATGATCAGAAATGTGATATTCGATGTGGATGGCACCTTATGGGATTCGGCGCGTCAGGTGACGGCTGCCTGGCAGGAGGTGCTGGACCGTCATCCGGAAACGAAGGGCGTGAAGATCACGGTCGAGGATATGTACCGCTTCATGGGCCATACGATGTATGAGATCAGCTGCATGATGCTGCCGGATATCTCGGAGGAGCTGCGGGCGCTGATCATGCAGGACTGCATGGAGAACGAGGACCAGTATCTTCGTGCGCACAGCGGGGATTTCTATCCGGGCTGTATGGAGACGATCGAGCGGCTCCATGAGGAGGGCTACCGCGTCTATATCGTATCGAACTGTCAGGACGGGTACATCGAGACCCTCATCGAGGATGCCGGCTGGATCCTGGGACCGGTGGAGGTCGAGGGCGATGTGCAGGATTTCGAGTGCTATGGACGAACCGGAAAGAAAAAGGGCAGCAACATCCGGCTTCTGATGGAGCGGAATGGCCTTTCGAAGGAGAGCTGCGTCTACGTCGGCGATACTGCGATGGACGAGGCCGGCGCCGCACAGGCCGGCATCAGCTTCATCTATGCGAGCTACGGCTTCGGGAAGGTAGCGAACCCGAAGGCCGTCATCCACGAAATCTCCGAGCTCCCGGAGGTGCTGGCACGTTTTAAGTGATGTCCGGGGTCTCCAAAAATAGTTCTGAATTTAGTACAATACGGCTTGATGACACAAATGGGGCTGTGCTATACTGATAGTACTGTGAAAACGCTTACAAGTGGTACGGCGCTTACAGGTAAACCAGTTAGGTTCTGGCCGCATAGTGCGGACAGTTTTAAATGGAGGAAGTTATGGATTTAAATTTAAGACCAGCAAATGAGTGTGCATTTGATGCGGTTTCTCTGGGTGAAGTAATGCTTCGTCTGGATCCGGGTGAGGGCAGAATCAGAACTGCCAGATCCTTCCGTGCATGGGAAGGCGGCGGAGAGTACAACGTTATCCGCGGACTTCGTAAGTGCTTCGGTTTAAAGACCGCTGTTCTTACTGCACTTGCAGACAATGAGGTCGGCCACCTGGTTGAGGACTTCATGATGCAGGGTGGTGTTGATACATCCCTCGTAAAGTGGATGGACACCGACGGAATCGGCCGTGTATGCAGAAACGGACTGAACTTCACTGAGAGAGGCTTCGGCATCCGTGGTGCAAAGGGCTGCTCCGACCGTGCAAACACTGCGATTTCCAAGGCTACACCGGCTGACTTCGATTTCGATTACATCTTCGGTGAGCTCGGCGTTCGCTGGCTCCACACCGGCGGAATCTATGCAGCTCTTTCAGAGCAGGCTTCCGAGACCGCAATCGCTGCGATCAAGGCTGCGAAGAAGTATGGCACCATCGTTTCCTATGACCTCAACTACCGTCCTTCCATGTGGTCCGCAATCGGCGGCCAGGCAAAGGCGCAGGAGGTTAACAAGGAGATCGCTCAGTACGTTGACGTTATGATCGGTAACGAGGAAGACTTCACCGCCTGCCTCGGCTTCCAGATCGAGGGCCAGGACGAGTCTCTCAAGGAGCTCAACATCGACGGCTACAAGAAGATGATCAACGAAGCGGTTAAGACCTACCCGAACTTCAAGGCAGTAGCAACCACCCTTCGTACCGTTCACACAGCAACCGTAAACGACTGGTCCGCACTCTGCTGGGCAGACGGCGAGATCTACAAGGCAGCGGATTACAAGGGCCTCGAGATCATGGACCGTGTCGGCGGCGGTGACTCTTTCGCATCCGGCCTCGTATATGGCCTCATGACCACCGGTGATGCTGAGAAGGCTGTAAACTACGGTGCAGCGCACGGCGCACTCGCGATGACTACTCCTGGTGATACCACCATGGCCACCAAGAAGGAAGTAGAAGCCATCATGGGCGGCGCAGGCGCACGTGTACAGCGTTAATTCCTGACTTTGAACTAAAAAACTCTCTACCGTAAGGTAGAGAGTTTTTTTATTAGGCGAAGCGCATCACGAGCGGCACCAGCACCACGGTGAGAATCCCCGCCACACAGATACTGATGGACCCCATGGCGCCCTCGATTTCACCGAGCTCCAGCGCCTTCGCGGTACCCACCGCATGCGCCGAGGTGCCGAGTGCGAGTCCCCGCGCAATCGGATGATCGATATGGAAAAGATGGAACACCAGCTCCGCGATCATATTGCCGAGGATTCCCGTGATGATGATCGCCGCCACCGTCAGTGTGACGATACCACCCGCCTCCTCGGACACACCCATGCCGATCGCCGTCGTGATCGACTTCGGCAGCAGCGTGGCGATGTGCTCCGCGGTCAGTCCGAACAGCTTTCCCATGAGGAGAATGCTGAGAATCGAGCAGAGTGTGCCGGCGGTAATCGCCGCCAGTACGGCGACCAGATTATCCTTCAGCAGCCGAAGCTGTTTATACATCGGAATCGCGAGGCAGACCGTCGCGGGTGTCAACAGGTAGTTGAGCAGATTCGCACTCGCCTTGTAATCCTCATATGGAATCTGGAAGACCATCAGCACTGCAATCACCATGATCGTCGACACCAGCAGCGGATTCAGGATGGCGACACGGAACTTTGCCTTCAGTCGGACAGCCAGCAGAAATAAGAAGATACTTAAGATTAAACCGAAATAGCTCGAGCTGAGCAGTGCTTCCTTCATCATGCCTCCTCCTTTCGATCCGCTTCCGCGGAAGCCATCTGTGTACAGTCGGAAGCATTGGCCTCCGACTGCGGCGCGTGGCTCTGTGCTTCTTTCTCACGCAGAATCTCACGGTAGCCGTTCGCACCATCGATCTCACCGTTCGGACTCAGCGCGCGGCGGCCGAGGCCGAAGGTCTCATGCGGCTCGAGGGAAAGCTCCGCGGCCTCTGCATCCTGATCTTCCTTCGACTCGCTGCGACGAAGAATTGCGGTGGCGGTCAGGCCGGTGACGACCATGACGAGCACCGTCGACACGACGATGATCACGAGGTACGGCAGGAGCACCGGGAGCAGGATATCGATGGCACTCATGATGCCGACCGCGGCCGGAATGAACATCATGGTCATGGTGTCAAGCAGGAAATTACCTGCACCCTCAACCTCCGGAAGCTTCACAATCCCGGTCACCAGTGCGACGAGCAGCAGAATCATCCCATACACACCCGCCGGAACCGGAAGCGGCAGGAGCGTGTTCAGCAGTTCACCGAGAAAGGTGAACGCGATGATCCACATGATTTCTTTTACGTATTTCATAGATCCTCTTTTCTTTTATAAAGTCCATCAATGCACGCAATGGTCTCCATTATACGCCTGTGACTTATGCTGTAAAGCGTTAATTTATTATCCGGACACTGCCATAGCCCATGCATATAAAAGTATGTGATTCTGTGCATTTCCCCTATTGTGCTTTGTGAAAATTTCATTATACTAAAATGCGGTGGTTAATGATTTACTACGTTCAATTTCATATGGAGGGTAAAGATGACAGATTTTAAGCCAGTGAAGGAAGGCAAGGTTCGTGAGATCTATGATCTCGGTGACAAGCTCATCATGGTCGCAACCGACCGTATTTCCGCATTTGATGTGATCCTGCACAACCAGATCACAGAGAAGGGTAAGGTGCTGACCCAGATGTCGAAGTTCTGGTTTGACCTTACGAAGGATGTAATCCCGAACGATCTGATTTCTGTTGAGAACAAGGATATGCCGGAGTTTTTCCAGCAGCCGGAGTTTGAGGGCAGAGCGACACTGTGCAAGAAGCTCGAGATGATCCCGATCGAGTGCATCGTGCGTGGCTACATCACCGGTTCCGGATGGGAGAACTACAAGAAGGACGGCACCATCTGTGGCATGAAGCTCCCGGAGGGTCTCGTTGAGTGCGCGAAGCTTCCTGAGCCGCTTTACACTCCGTCGACGAAGGCAGAGATCGGCGATCACGATGAGAACATCAATTTCGAGCAGTCCATCGTGGTTCTTGAGAAGGCATTCCCTGGCAGAGGCGAGGAGATCGCGACGAAGATCAAGGATGCAACGATCGCTGTATATAAGAAGTGTGCAGACTATGCGCTTTCGAAGGGCATCATCATCGCCGATACCAAGTTCGAGTTCGGTCTCGATGAGAACGGCAACGTGCTCCTCGCAGATGAGGTTCTGACACCGGACAGCTCCAGATTCTGGAGACTCGACCAGTACAAGCCGGGTGAGGGACAGTCCAGCTTCGATAAGCAGTTCGTACGTAACTGGCTGAAGGCAAATCCGGACAACAACGCAACCCTTCCGCAGGAGGTCGTTGATAAGACCATCGCCCTCTATAAGGAAGCTTACACTATGCTGACCGGCAAGGAAATCTGAGGATTATAACAGGTCCTGCGATTCCGGGCCTTTCAGTATCCGCGTAGTGTATACTATACTGATCTGTGAAGAAAGCATCGGATTATAACAGATCCTGTGATTCTGTGTTTTGAACAAATTCAAAAACATCGGGCGCCGTGTATGTACATGGCGCTCTTTTTTTGTATAATTTTTTTATATTGAGCACAATCAAAGGAGAGTCCACCATGGCAGATCATTACGATGAGAACTACGAGGAAGTGGTATCCCTTCCGGGCGTAGATACCGATGGCGAACGCACAGAGAATATCGATGACGGACGGATTCGTCGACCGTCTGAGTTTTTCGTCCGCACCACGGGCGACGATATCGACGAACAGGAGCATGCCCGACGCGAATACTTTAATAAGGTCGTCGGCGAAGCAGAGAATGAAGCACTGCAGGAAACAGACGGCCTGGATGTAAATGACGAAAGCTCCCTGCTCTATCGCATCTGGTCCCGCGTGAATCATGAAAGCGAGGAGGCCGTCGCCGGCATCGTCGAGAAGAAGGTCGAGTACGTCGAACTCTTCTTCGACCTCATCTTCGTGTACAGCCTCCGTACGATCAATGCACTGTTTCATGCCTATGAGCATTCCTTCCCGCCGCTGAGCGCGATTCAGACCTTCCTTTTTCTGACTGCGGTGGTCATGCAGGTCTGGATGTTCACGACGATGTTTTTCAACCGTTATGGGCGGAAGGCGCTCCGGGACTACATCAGTATCTTCATTAATATGTACCTCCTGTACTACATGGCGAGCGGCTCGAACCATCACTGGCTCGAGCACTACATCCGCTACCACGGCGCCTGGGCACTGATCATGCTGAACCTCGCGTACCGAAGCTGGGATAAGCTCCGCTTCTCCACGCATCTCGATGACATCGACCGGAAGATCCTCAGGACGAATGTCACGCATCACCTTATCGAGTGTGGCATCATCCTCGTGTCCATCCCGGTGCATGAAATGACCGGACTCGTACTGTCGCCGCTCGCGCTGATCTATGGCTATATCGCGAAGGCCACCGAGCACCGTGCCTACAAGGCGAGACCGTGCGACTTCCCGCACCTCGCCGAGCGGAATCTGCTGCTCGTGATCCTGACCTTCGGTGAGATGATCATCGGCATCGCCAGCTTCTTCGAGACGGGTAAGAATGTGCTCCTGAACATCATTTCCTTCCTGATCGTCATCGGCATGTTCCTGAGCTACGGCTTCTTTAATGACAATGTCCTCGACCACCACCGGAAGACCTCGGGCCTCGGCTTCCTCGCGATCCACGTCGTCATGATCCTCGCGATCAACTCGACGACCATCGCGCTCGAGCTCCTCGCGCGCCCGCTGGTGCCGCTCCTTCCGAAGACCATGTGGATGACCAGTATGCTGCTCGTCTACTATCTGTGCCTGCTGGCGACCGAACGCTATGCGAAGGAGCACCTTCGGACGAACCGCTTTAAGTTTATCGGTTACGTCCTCTCGATCCTGGTGGCGTATCTCTGTCTGATGCTGCTTGCCGGACATAATCAGCTGGTGGGTGCCTTTATCACCCTCGTCTTCGTGTACGGCATCTTCGGCCTCCTGCTGCATGTTCACCACAGCAGCCTTCGCAAGATGAAGGTCGGCGGTTACATCTCGTAAAATTAACATTCCGATGGGACAGCCTGGACGATGCATACTTCCTGCGAGCAGGATTTTAGATTCTTCCGGTCTCGGAGTACTGTGCCTCCGTTGCCGCCTCTCCGGGCCCCCGGATGAAACGTAGAATACTGATTGAGTTCACTCCTCTGAAATGCTAGAATAGTCACGTACATTTGTTTGACGGATTATTCTCTTTTCAGAGGAGTTTTTTTATGAAACTGATTCACTGTGCAGACCTGCATCTCGACAGCCGGATGAGTACGCATCTCGGGGATGCGGCCGCCCGGGAGCGGCGGCAGGAGCTGATCGGTTCCTGGCTCCGACTCGTCGCGTACGCAGAGCAGCACCAGGTGCGCGCGATCCTCATCGCCGGCGACCTCTTCGACCGGCCGGCCGTGAGCCGGACGACGGCACATGCGGTCCTCGAGAGCGTACGTACCCACCCGGACATCGCATTTTTCTATTTAAAAGGAAATCATGACACGGACAGCTTCCTGAACCAGGCGGAGCAGCTGCCGGAGAATCTTTATACCTTCCAGGATACCTGGCGGAAGTACCGTCTGTCGGATCAGCTCGTGATCGCGGGTCGTGAGTTTACGGAATCCGGCACCCTGAACGAGCTGGCGGCGAAGACCCTGCGGCTCGAGGAGGCCGATGTAAACATTGTCCTCCTCCATGGGCAGATCAGCGAGAGCACAGCGCAGGCCAGCAGCTCGACCGAGACGATCCGCCTCGCGGATTATGCGCATCAGGGCATCGATTATCTGGCGCTCGGACATGTGCATCAGTACCAGGAGGGAAGCTTCGACGGGCGCGGAAGCTGGTGCTATCCGGGCTGTCTCGAGGGACGTGGCTTCGATGAGTGTACGCAGCATGGCTTCGTCCTGCTCGACGTCGATGAGGCGACGCATCAGCTCCGGCGTCATCTCGTGGATATCAGTCAGCGGCATCTCTGGACGGTGCCGCTGGAGGTACAGGGGCTCGACTCGTCGATGGCGATCGTGCGGCGTGCGCGTGCCCTGCTGTCGCTGCTTTCCGGCACACCGAGTGCGGATCCGGTGATCGCGGAGATCCCGGCGGAGCACGTCGAAGCGATCCTTCAGGCGGGGGCCGGGGTGCGCATGCGTCCGCAGGACCTTGTGAAGCTGGAGCTTCGCGGCGCGCTTTCGATGGATGCCGAGCTGAACCTCGACTTTATCCGCACGCAGCTGGCACCGATGTTTTACTTCCTTCGGGTCGTGGATGAGACGCGGCGTTTCATCGACCCGTCGATGTATCAGCATGATAAATCACTGAAGGGCGCCTTCGTCCACTCGGTCGAGGAGGATACGACGCTTGATGAAGAGACGCAGGCCGCCGTGATCGAGGCGGGGCTTCGGCTGCTGCGGGGTGAAGAGCTGTAGTAACAGTTCTGATGGGGTCGCGGAGGCTATACGTAGAGAACGTGAGAAATCAGGCCGGGTCCCCTTAGCGGCACCTGGAGTGAATTTTTTCTTGAAAAGTAAGAATCGAAGGATTGGTAGATGAGATTACTGAACTGTCAAATCGAAAATTTCGGAAAGCTGCACGCGCTGTCGCTGGATTTCCAGGACGGGCTCAATGTCTTCCTCCGGGAGAACGGCTTCGGGAAGTCGACGCTGGCGGCCTTTATCCGGGTCATGTTCTACGGACTGTCCGGTGAGCGGAAGGCGCAGGACAGCGACAATGAGCGGAAGAAATACCGCCCGTGGCAGGGCGGCAGCTTCGGCGGCTCGCTCAGCTTCGCGCTCGAAAACGGAAAGTGCTACCGCATCACGCGGCATTTCGGTGAGCGGAAGGGGCAGGACCAGTTCGTGCTCTACGATGCGGAGACGAATCTGCCGTCGAAGGACTACAGTGAGCGCATCGGGGAGGAGCTCTTCCGCATCGATGAGACCTCCTTCCGGCGCACCTGCTTCATCGGACAGCAGGCGCTCGAAACCGGCGTGACCTCGGAGATCAACGCACGCATCGGCAATGTCTCGGAGGATCCGGAGGACATGAACCGCTACGCTGAGGTCATCGAGCAGCTGAAGGATGAGATCAATGCACTCTCACCGGCGCGGCGGACCGGCGCGATCTTTAAAAAGCGGCTCGAGCTCGAGGAGCTGAAGACCGGCTGTGCCGGTCGCGAGGCGGAAGAGCAGAAGGCGGTTGAGGGCGCGGCTGCGCTCCACCAGGCGCGCGAAACGAAGCAGCGCCTGCAGTCGGTGCTGGAGAGTACGAACCGGCGACTGGTCCAGCAGAGCCAGCAGCAGGACGCGATCCGGGACCGGATGGAATATGACCGACTGTGCGCAGCCCGCAGCGAGAGCGTGACGCGGCTGCTGGAGCAGGAGCGGCGCTACTTCGGCGCGTCCTTCGATGAGTTGAGCGGAGAGCAGAGGGCACAGCAGCTGCAGCGTGAGCTGCGGCGTCTCCAGGAGACCTTCCGGAGCGGACTGCCGTCGGAAGCCGAGATGCGTGGCGCGGAGAAGCGCCTCGGTCGCATCGCCTGGCTGGCCGATCGCATCGCCGGTCTCGAGCAGCAGGGCGGACGCCGGAGACGGAAGGCATCGCCGCAGAAGAGTGC
>ERZ1026856.211-NODE-211-length-41836-cov-6.427491_pt1 | contig 41836 bp, 38 predicted proteins | sample MGYA00380158_ERZ1026856 | MGnify/ENA primary metagenome ERZ1026856 (study PRJEB33269, sample SAMEA4719794) | human gut metagenome | biome: human-associated habitat; feature: organic feature; material: feces | place: Cameroon | collected 2013-10 ... | reverse complement strand
GAGGGGGCAGGGGGTGTTTGAAGATGCCCGTTTCACAAACGGGCATTTTCTTGTGAAAAAGTTCAGGCTGACCATCCGGTCTCCTGTCTCGAAATTTACATATCGTAAGAGAATTTTAAATGTACAGCGGCCATGACATGGTATAATGTACATTTATACAGATGAAATTTAGAGTGGAAAGCTGTGCGGTGTATCCTGCACAGTGAACACGCAACAGAGAGGTTACGAATATATGTTAAATCGAAACTTTACCCGTCTGACAGCACTGATGCTGGCGGGCAGTATGCTGGTGCTGACCGGCTGTCAGCAGCAGATCGGGGATACCCGGATGGCGACCGAGACAGAATCAGAGATCGTGGTGACCACCGCTCCGGAAGCCGCCACGGTCGATGCCGTCGCCGCACTGGGTATCAACTCGAACGTCCTTCCGTCCATCGCCGGTGTCACCATCGACGGATCTGCCGAGGACCTCGCCCCGGTTAACCTGACGGTCGGCGTCATCAACTCCGTCGTCGCCGATCTCCAGCAGCGCCTGATGGATCTCGGCTTTATGGATCCTGATGAACCGACGACCTACTATGGAGAAGCGACCTCACAGGCGGTCAAGTATTTCCAGCGTCAGGCCGGCATGGCGCTGGATGGTATTTGCGGTGTCCAGACCTGGGATGCGATCATGAGTGATACGGCACCACACTATGCGCTGAAGCCGGGCTTCCAGGGTGCGGATGTTACGAATGCGCAGTATCGTCTGTATAACCTTGGTTATCTCTACCACGCGTCGGATGTCAACGGCACCTATGATGAAACCACCGTGGAGGCGATGAAGAAGCTCCAGGCCCAGAACGGACTGAATGCAGATGGTGTATATGGAACGGCCACCTATAACCTTCTCTATTCAGATGAAGTCAAGGCAAACATTGTCGCCCTCGGCGAGCAGTCCGACCTCGTAAAGAAGTACCAGCAGTACCTCATCAACCTCGGTTACCTCAGTGGGGAAGCGGATGGTAATTTCGGACAGGGCACGCAGGCGGCCATAAAGGCTTTCCAGGCACGAAACGATCAGATCGTCGACGGTTACCTCGGCCCGGATACCAGAGCGGCCCTCGAGAATCCGAACGCGATGCCGTTCGCGATGCGCCTCGGTGAGCAGTCCGATTCCGTCAAGAACCTGCAGGAGTACCTCGCGAAGTACGGCTACCTCGATAAGAGCAACATCACCGGCTACTATGGCGAAGTGACGAAGAACGCCGTCGCAAGCTTCCAGAAGGTAAACGGACTCGGCCAGGATGGTGCGGCCGGTGCACAGACCATGAACATGTTCTACAGCGGCAAGGCGAAGTCGAAGCCGAAGAACAGCTCGAGCAGCACAGGCACGAACCGGAACAACAGCAGCTCGTCCGGTAATAAGAGCAACAGCAGCAGTAAGAATAACAGCAGTGCAGTGAGCGGCAATGTCGGCGGCGGAGCGACGGTCTCCGGATCCGCAGGTGCACTGGTATCCATCGCAGCATCGAAGATCGGCTGCCCATACGTATGGGGCTCCAAGGGACCGAACAGCTTTGACTGCTCCGGCTTCGTGTACTGGTGTCTCAACCAGGCAGGCGTCGGTGTATCCTACATGACCTCCTCCGGATGGCGTAATCCGGGACGATTCCGTCGCGTATCCTACAACGAGCTGCAGGCCGGCGATATCATCGTCGTATCCGGCCACGTCGGCATCTGCGCAGGTGGCGGCAGCGTCATCGATGCATCCTCCTCGAACGGACGTGTCGTACATAGATCACTCGGTTCATGGTGGGCGAACCACTTCATCGCCGGCTGGAGAATCTTCAGCTGATCAATATAAAAACTCCGTTGGAAAGGGACGTTCCCCTCTCCAACGGAGTTTTTTAATGCCGAAGCTTGACGAACTCCTGCAGCAGCGTCTCCGCCGCCGTCGACAGTGAACGTGACTGATCGACGACCGCACAGAAGGTCCGGTCCGGCAGCGGGTCGGTGAGCTGGATACGATAGATCTCGCCACGCGCGAGGGCATCCCGCGCGAGTGCCTCTGGATAGAAGCCGATCCCGAGATCATACGCCACCATCGGCAGGATCTGGTCCGTGGAGGAGGCCTCCAGTTCCGGATCGAACGGCAGCTGATGATTCAGAAAGTACTGCACATAGAGCTCGCGGGTGCCGGTATCGCGACCGACGCTGATGAGTGGATAGGTATCGAGCTCACGCAGAGACATGGGCTGCTCGGCGAGGTGCCGGAGCCCCGGACCGACGATGGGGATTTCCTTAAAGGTAAAGAGTGGCTCCATCGAGAGCGTACCGTGAATCGACAGTGGCGTGGTCACGAGTGCGATGTCGGCGAGGCCGTCCCGCAGTGCCTTCAGTGCGCGGGGCGTCGAGTGATTTGAGATGCTGATGCTGATTTCCGGGAAGTTCTTTTTAAAGTCCCGCAGCACCGGCAGCAGCACGAGACGAAGTGCGTTCTCGGAGGCGGCGATGGTGACGTGACCGGTTTCCATATTGACATCCTTCTGGAGCTCCCGCTCGCCGAAGCTCAGCTGCTCGTACGCGATCGACACATGCTCGTAGAGCTTCTGCCCGACCTGTGTCAGGGTGATGCCGCGCTTTCCGCGGTGCATGAGCTTACAGCCGAGCTCTGCCTCGAGGCTGTTCATCGCGCGGCTCACGTTCGGCTGATTCGAGCCGAGCATGCGTGCCGCCTGGGTGAAGCTGCGACAGCTGCCGACATAATAGAAGATGCGATAATAATCATATGAAACCATAGGGACCTCTTCGCTCAATAGAGGTAACAGTTCAGGCCGGCCGGGTCCCCTGCCTGAACTGTTACCAATAGAGATTATTTCCAAAAATACAATATAAGCTTGTGATTAATATATCAAAATGAACAATCGAAGTCAAAATGACATGATAAATATATAAAAAATACGGCTTGAATATGAAAAATTGCGGAATATAATAGCAACCGAAGTAATCGGGAGCACTATGCCTGCCCGGAAAAGGGGGCTGCCCTGCATAGTTGAATTCCGTTGGCCGGTTTCGGTACGGAATTTTTTTATTGCATACGGCACCCGGAGCGGCATCACTCTCGAGCACTTACGCAAAAGAAAATGGAGGTAGTAGAATGGAGCAATTTACTTCGGAACTCCAGGAACAGCTGCAGGTCGCCACTGCATTCACGATTCCGGTGTTCGGAGGGATTCAAGTTGCCGAATCGACCGTCATCACCTGGGTGATCATGGCTGTACTGGCTGCGCTTTCCATCTATCTGGGCTCGAACCTGAAGGTACACAACCCGGGTAAACGTCAGCAGGTCGCAGAAATGATCGTCACCTTCCTGGACAACTTCATCAACGGGATGGTGGGAGAGAAGGGAAAGCAGTATGGAACCCTGATTTCCGTCATCCTCATCTATATCGGAGTGTCCAACGTGATCGGTCTGTTCGGACTGAAGCCGCCGACCAAGGATCTGAATGTCACGGTCGGTCTTTCACTCATCAGTATCGTGCTGATCGAGGTCGCGGGTATCCGCGCGAAGGGCGCGAAGGGCTGGCTGAAGAGCTTTTCACAGCCGGTCGCGATCGTAACACCGATCAATATCCTCGAGCTGGTGATTCGTCCGCTGTCCCTGTGCATGCGACTTTTCGGTAATGTACTCGGCGCATTTATCATCATGGAGCTGATCAAAATGGTCGTTCCGGTCGGCGTTCCGGCCATCTTCAGTCTCTATTTTGATATATTCGACGGACTGATTCAGGCATACGTCTTCGTATTCCTGACATCGCTTTACATCCAGGACGCGGTGGAGTAAACCGCAGCCGTCCTGAGACTGTCTCCCCGGATTCGGCCAATGCCGTCGACCGGGAGATCGTCACGCAGCAAATGTGAAACAGCCCCTTCATTTGAAATGAAGAGCGGTAGGCATCGGACGACCATCCAGAACAGAATAAGCCGTGATGGTCGCTGATTTGTAAATGAATTTAAAGGAGAAAAATTATGAGCGTAACAGCAATTGGTGTCGGTTTAGCAGCATTCGCCTGCATCGGTGCAGGTCTTTCCATCGGTATCGCAACTGGTAAGGCAGCAGAGGCCATCGCAAGACAGCCGGAGGCAGACGGCAAGATCATGAGAATCCTTCTTCTGGGCTGCGCCCTCGCCGAGGCAACCGCGATCTACGGCTTCGTTCTCGGTATCCTCTGCATCTTCTTCCTGGGCTGATCTTTGTTTGAGACAGTAGTACAGTGAAGACAGGAGAAGAAACATGTTAAGAGTAGATATCAACTTATTATTTACCGTGATCAACCTGCTGTTCCTGGCTTTCCTTATGAAGAAGTTTCTCTTCAAGCCGGTGCGCGCGGTCCTCGAGAAGCGTCAGAACGAGATCGAGGCATCGTTTAAGAACGCAGATGCCGTCAATCAGGAGGCAGCAGCGCTGAAGGAGAAGTATGAGGCGAGCCTCTCGAACATCGAGACGGAGCGTCAGGAGACCATCAATCAGGCGAAGATCGATGCGTCGAAGGAGTACGACGAGATCATCCACAACGCAAACAAGAAGGCCGACAAGATCATCGCCGAGGCGAAGATCCAGGCCGAGAAGGATGCCGAGACGAAGCAGCATGAGATGCAGCAGCAGATGGCCGTGCTCGTCGCACAGGCAGCCTATAAGATTGCGACCTCTCATGACAGTGCAGCGAACGACAGCCAGCTGTTTGATCAGTTCCTGAACGACAGTGAGGGGCAGCAGCCGAACGGCACGAAGGAGGCATAAGCGATGACGCAGAATGCAAGAGAGATTGCAGAACGTTTGATTCAGCTGCAGGTTTCTCCGAGCGTGATGAGTTCGACCTCACGTATCTTTGAGGTCCTGCCGGAAACCCTTTCCGAGCTCGGTGATCCGACCGTGTCACTGGAGAAGAGAAACACCATCATCGACAGTGTGTTCCCGACCGAGGTGCGAGATACCCTGAAGCTTCTCTGTGAGCAGAATGCGCTCGGAAGCTGGAAGGACATCGCACAGCAGTACAGTGAGATCCGTGCGAATGCAGAGCGCCAGACCCAGGTTCGTCTTCGCTACGTGACGAAGCCGACGGAGAAGCAGCTCCTGAATATTCAGAAGTTCGTTTTTGATAAATATAAGACCCAGCATTTCGACTTTCAGATGCAGGAGGATAAGGCACTCGGTGGTGGCTTCATCCTCGAGGTAGGCAACGATCAGTACGACTGGTCGACGAGCGGCCGCCGGAATCAGTTCCTCGAGCAGCTCCGGAATACCCGTTCCAACCTCACAAGCGATGCCGACATCCTGACGATTCTTCAGAAGGGCATCTCAAACTTCGACCTGAAGGCCGAGAAGAAGGAAATCGGCTTCATCGAGAGCGTCGGTGATGGTATCGCCATCATGAACGGCCTCGATCATGCCATGTATGGTGAGGTCATCGAGTTCGATAACGGGACGAAGGGTATGGTACAGAACATCGAGCGGAACCGTATCGGTGTCATCCTCTTCGGTGACGAGACCGGACTCGGCGAGGGCAGTCGTGGTATGCGTACCGGTCGTATGGCCGGCGTACCGGTATCCAACGACTACCTCGGTCGTGTCGTAAACGCCCTCGGTGAGCCGATCGACGGTCTCGGTCCGATCCATGAGGACGAGTACCGTGCCATCGAGCAGCCGGCACCGGGTATCATCGATCGTCAGCCGGTCAATGAGCCACTGCAGACGGGTATCCTCGCGATCGACTCGATGTTCCCGATCGGTCGTGGACAGCGTGAGCTGATCATCGGCGACCGTCAGACCGGTAAGACCTCCATCGCGATGGATACGATCCTGAACCAGGCCGACAAGAACTGTATCTGTATCTATGTCGCCATCGGTCAGAAGGAGTCGACCGTCGCTTCGCTGGTCGAGAACCTGAAGAAGCACGATGCGATGAAGTACACCTGCGTCATGGCAGCCACCGCGGCTGATCCGGCGCCGATCCAGTACATCGCACCGTATGCGGCGACCGCCCTCGCCGAGTACTTCATGTACAAGGGGCAGGATGTCCTGATCGTCTACGATGACCTCAGTAAGCATGCCGTCGCCTACAGAGCGCTGTCACTGCTTCTCGGTCGTGCACCGGGACGTGAGGCGTACCCTGGCGATGTCTTCTATCTGCACTCGAGACTCCTCGAGCGTTCCTGCCGTCTCAGTGAGAAGCTCGGTGGTGGCTCCATCACCGCACTTCCGATCATCGAGACCCAGGATGGTGATGTGTCGGCCTATATCCCGACGAACGTCATCTCCATCACCGATGGTCAGATCTTCCTCGAGAGCAACCTCTTCTTCGAGGGTCAGCGTCCGGCCGTCAACGTCGGTCTGTCCGTATCCCGAGTCGGTGGTGCGGCGCAGGCGAAGGCCATGAAGAAGGCCTCCGGCTCCCTCCGTATCGATCTCGCGCAGTATCGTGAGATGGCTGTCTTCACGCAGTTCTCCTCGGATCTCGATCAGAACACGCGTGACCTGCTCACACAGGGCAAGGTGCTTATGGAGCTTCTGAAGCAGCCACTCGGTCATCCGATGTCCCTGGCGGATCAGGTCATCACCCTCGTCACCGCGCTCAATAAGAAACTGATGAGCGTCGAGCCGAAGCATGTCAAGGAATTTCAGGGGGAGATGCTCACGTATTTCGCGCAGCGCTATCCGGAGATCGGTAAGAACCTCGAGATTTCGAAGGTGCTCGATGACGATGCGAGGAAGAGCATTCTGAGCGTTGCCGACGAGTTCCTGAAGGTCTGGGACAGCGAGCACAGCACATCAGGAAGCACGAGCGCAGTCTAAGCGTTTCATCATATAGCGCCAATGCTTCCGGCGAAGCATCGTCGTGCAGCGGAGTCGAATCGGCTCCGGGACATGAGGATGCCGGCGGGAAGCATTGGCGGAAGACAGGAGTACATCATGGCAACAACAAGAGAGCTTCGGGATCGTATCTCGAGCATCGATAATACGCTGAAAATCACCAACGCCATGTACCTCATCTCCAGTACGAAGCTCCGGAAGGCGAAGACGGATCTGGCGAAAACCGAGCCGTATTTCTACACGCTGCAGACGATGATCCAGCGTATCCTTCGTCATCTGCCGGAGGATTTCACGCATCCATACCTGGATGTGCGTCGTTCGGTTCGTGAAACGATGGAACCGAGGGATTATAAGACGGCGGTCATCTGCGTGACAGCAGATAAGGGCCTCGCCGGTGCCTATAATCATAATGTGATCAAGCGGACCGAGGAGATCCTCCGGGAGCGCCCGAATCATCAGCTGTTCGTCGTCGGCGAGATGGGCCGTGCATACTTCCATGCACAGAACGAGCCGATCGCGCACCACTTCCACTATACGGCGCAGAATCCGACCCTGCATCGGGCACGTGTCATCACGGGTCATATGCTGGATCTTTTCGAGGCACATGAGTTCGATGCGCTCTACATCGTGTATACACGTATGAAGAACAGTCTGGAGATGGTCACCGAGACCGAGCAGCTGCTTCCGCTGGATAAGCTGAACGGCGGTGTGCTGGGGACGACGGTGCCGATGGTCGCGGGTATGGAGGAGTTCCGTATGCGTCCGACACCGAAGGCCATCATCGATAACGTCATCCCGGACTATCTGAACGGTTTCATCTACAGTGCGCTGGTCGAGTCCTTCTGCTCGGAGCAGAATGCACGTATGACCGCGATGGATGCCGCGAACCGGAGTGGTAACAAGCTGAAGCAGCAGCTGAGCATACAGTATAATCGGCAGCGTCAGGCACAGATCACACAGGAAATCACGGAGATCGCTGCGGGCGCCCGCGCACAGCAGCGGAAGTAGTTAGGAGGATACATGCAGACAGGAAAAATCGTGCAGGTGATGGGACCGGTCGTCGATGTGGCGTTTGATACCACACCGCTTCCGGAGATCAAGACTGCACTTAAGGTAGATAATCATGGCAGAGAGTGTGTCATGGAGGTGGCACAGCAGATGGGGCAGAGCGTCGTGCGCTGCATCATGCTGAGTGCATCCGAGGGACTCGAGCGGGACATGGTCGTCACGAATACAGGTGCCGGAATCACTGTTCCTGTAGGTGAGAAGACCCTCGGCAGACTGTTTAATGTGCTGGGCGATGCGATCGATGGACAGCCGGCACCGGAGACAGAGGAGCACTGGGAGATCCACCGGAAGCCGCCGAAGTTCGAGGACCAGAATCCGGTACAGGAGGTTCTCGAGACCGGTATCAAGGTCATCGATCTGCTGGCACCGTACGCAAAGGGTGGTAAGATCGGTCTGTTCGGTGGTGCAGGTGTCGGTAAGACGGTCCTGATTCAGGAGCTGATCCGAAACATCGCGACGGAGCATGGCGGATACTCGATCTTCACCGGTGTAGGTGAGCGTTCCCGTGAGGGTAATGATCTCTACAGCGAGATGACCGCGAGTGGTGTTATCAAGAACACGGCCCTCGTCTTTGGACAGATGAATGAGGCACCGGGTGCCCGAATGCGTGTGGCGGAGACCGGCCTTACGATGGCCGAGTACTTCCGTGATGTGCAGCATAAGGATGTGTTGCTCTTCATCGATAACATCTTCCGTTTCGTACAGGCAGGTTCCGAGGTTTCGTCTCTGCTCGGTCGTATGCCGTCGGCCGTCGGTTATCAGCCGACCCTCGCGACGGAGATGGGCCAGCTGCAGGAGCGTATCGCGTCGACGAAGGAAGGTTCGGTTACTTCCGTACAGGCCGTCTACGTTCCGGCCGACGACCTGACCGACCCGGCACCGGCGACGACCTTCGCGCACCTCGATGCGACGACGGTTCTGTCCCGTAAGATCGTAGAGCAGGGTATCTACCCGGCCGTCGATCCGCTGGAGAGCTCCTCCAGAATCCTGACCGAGGAAATCGTCGGTAAGGAGCACTATGATACAGCACAGCGTGTACTGCAGATCCTCGAGAAGTACAAGGAGCTGCAGGATATCATCGCCATCCTCGGTATGGAAGAGCTGTCCGAGGAGGATAAGATGACCGTATACCGTGCACGTAAGATCCGTAACTTCCTGAGCCAGCCGTTCTTCGTCGGTGAGCAGTTCACCGGTATCCCGGGCAGATATGTACCGCTCGCTGATACCATCAAGGGCTTCAAGGCGATCATCGATGGTGAGATGGATGAGTATCCGGAGAGTGCGTTCTTTAACGTCGGTACCATCGAGGATGTGAAGAAAAAGGCCGAGGATATGGCGGCTGCAGACGCGAAGAAGGCGTAAATGTTGAGAGAGGTTTTGAAATGGCAGACACACCAGCACTGTTCAGTTTACAGGTGATTGCATCGAATAAGGTTTTTTATGATGAGCATGCACAGTATCTGAAAATCAATACTTCGGATGGCTTCCGTGGCCTGATGGCGCATCATGCGCCATGTGTTGTGGCTGTCGAGACCGGACCGATGGAAATCGTGAAGCCGGACGGCGAGCGCATCGAAGTCCTCGTCAGCAGCGGCATCATGAACTGTGCGAATAACCGAATCACGGTGCTCGTCGATACCTGCGAAACCGCAGAGGAAATCGATGTGCGTCGTGCGGAGGAGGCGAAGGAGCGTGCTCTCGAGCAGCTCCGCCAGAAGCAGTCCGTCGGCGAATTCAAGATGACCCAGTCATCCCTCGCCCGCGCACTGTCGCGACTGGAATTTTCGTCACAGAAGAAACACTACATTTGATTAGTCAGGAGCCCGGAGGGTCAGCAACAGAAGCACAGTACTCCGAGTTCGGAAAAATCACAAATCGGGCCCTAAGAACCAGTAGGCTCTCTGCAAACGACTGAGTTTTCTTTATGAAAACTCAGTGTTGCAGAGAGTGCTAAGGAAAAATTACTCCAACTGGTTCTAAGGGCCCGATTTGGATTTATTCACGAACTCTGCGTATGGCTTCTGTTGCTGGCCCTCCGGGCGTCCTGACATCCGCTGCTATCGAAACGGAGCTTTATCTGCGTCAGGAATGTTATAGCTTCATCAGTAGTTGCCGGTGGCTCCAGCTGAATATTCTCGATTACTTTGCTTATTCACCCTGGATGGCTTTGACGGCATCGATGACGGCGCCGCGGAAGCCGTGCTCTTCGAGGGAAGCGATGCCGCGGATGGTTGCGCCGCCCGGTGAGCAGACATCGTCCTTCATTGCAGCCGGATGCTTTCCGCTCGCAAGCTGCAGTGCAGCGGTGCCTTCGAGCATCTTCGATACGAGCGGATAGGCCGTCGCACGCGGGATGCCGTACATGACGGCTGCGTCAGCAAGCGCCTCCATGAAGACCTCCGCAAAGGCAGGCGCACAGCCACCGATGATGCCACCGATATTGAGCTGCGCGGTCTCGACCGGAATCACCATGGAAATCTTCTCGAGTAAGCTGTGAACCAGGGTTTCCTCCTCAGATGTAAGGCTCGTCGCCTTCTCGGTGATGAAAATGCCCTTTCCGACCGAAACCGGGATGTTCGGGATGGTGCAGAGAAGATGTGCCGATGCCGGGAGGATTTCTTCCCTCTCGTAACGTGCGAGGTCATAGCCCCACGCTACCGAAACGACCAGCTTGTCGGCGAAGTGCGCTGCATATGGCTTGATGACCGTCGGAATTTTTACCGGCTTTACGGCGATAAAGATGATGTCCGACGCATCGGCCACTTCTGCGACATCATGGCAGGCATGAATGCCCGCTTCGTTTTCAGCATCTGAAGATGCAAGCGCAGAGATTTCCGCACAGCGTGCGCTGAGCTTATCGAAGTGTCCACCACAGGCATGGATGTTGCCCGCCGGGATGCCCGCACGGACAAAGCCCTCCGCTACTGCGCCACCCATATTGCCTAAACCGATAAAACCGATATGAAGTTCATTCAGTGATTTCATATATAAGTCCTTTCATGTTTCACTGGCAGCTATTGAACACCTGCCGTTATCATTTTCCCTAGTGTAGGCCGAGGGCACCGCAGTGTCAAGAAGACAGCCAGGACCCCCGGAGGGCCGGCAAAGGATACCATACGGAGAGGCCGTGTGAAATCAAGCCGGGTCCCCTTAGCGGCACTTGGTGTTATCTCTCCATGGAACCCTCTGTCAACGTCGAGTTTTCATCAGGAAAACTCGGCGATTGCAGAGGGCCTAGTGCCGCTTAGGGTCCCCGGCTTAGATTGAACCGGTCGCGGAGTACTGCGTATCCTTTGCCGGTCCTCCGGGCATTCTGGCGTGTGTGGCCTTATAATAAAAACTTGTCAGCGCTTCGGAAAGAGTGTATTATATAGGGCATCATTTGAAAAACGAAGATATACAGATTTAAGGAGATAAATCGATATGATGAGTCCGAAGCAGAAAAAGACCGTATCCGCGGTTATCGTCATTGCCCTCGTTGCCGCAATGGTGCTGACCATGGTTCTTCCATATATTCTTTGATGGATACAGAATGACGGAGAGACAGCCCAGCGGGCTGTCTCTCTTTTTATAGAAACAGTGTGAGAGACTTTATGAAACATGATATCACTCCTGGCCAGGATCTGGTCATGATCGGTGAGGTCGGGACGTATGCGCTTCGGGTCCTCCTCGATCAGCGAATGACAGACATCAGAAAACGATTCGGTACGGCGTATCTCGCAGAGGAAGTGGCGAAGCTGGAGAGCCTGGAGCGTCCGCTCCGAAACGCAGCTTCGGCGTCCGGGCAGGCCGCATCCGCAGCAGAGCTTTCCGCGGAAGGGAAGGAGCTGCAGGCGCAGGCAGAGGCACGACCGTTGCAGGAGGGGCTGGATGCTCGAGCCTGCCGCCCGGAGGGCTCTCCTTCGGGTTCGTGTGATCCGCTGGAGCAGCTGCTTCCGGGTTATCAGAAAATGTATGGCGTTACGAAGTGCTGGCCGGTGGCGAAGGGCGGTGTCCTGAAGGCACTATGGGACTTCTGCGTATCGGAGGGCATCGATCCGGAGACCGGGAAGAAGCGAGGCGACGGTGTGGGCTGCGAGTTCCGCTATGACCGCATCCCGATCCGCCAGTTCACGATGGAGGTCTGCGAGCTGTTTGACCTCTTCCCATACCGCCTCTGGTCGGAGGACTGCTGGCTGCTGGCCGTCGATCGTGGCAGCCAGCTGGTGGAGGACTTCCTGAAGACGCAGAACGGCCTTGCGAAGGCCGATGCGGATGCAATCTTCGAGCAGGGAGACCGCGCCGGCTTCGACGCATCCCATCGCCGGACAGAGGAGCCGGTTCAGGCGGCGGTCTTCGGCCGCTTCACAAAGGGAAAGAAACGCCTCCGCGTGGATGGTGCCGAGCCGGCGTACCTCACCCGTGAGGATTACGAGGAGCTGGAGCGCTTTCTGGAGGGCGCAAAGCGAAAGTAAATATTAAGTTGTCTACAGCCTGCCGGATGTTTACAATAAATATGTTGTGCGCCGGCATCTGAAAAAGAGGAGTATAGAACCATGAGAGAGAAGATTCTTGCAATTATTGAAAAAAATTCACGTCTGACTACAAAGGACATCGCCGATATCCTCGGTGAGAACGAAGAGAGAGTGAAGGCAGAGATCGAGAGCATGGAGCAGGAGGGGATCATCTGTGGCTACCATACGCTCATCAACTGGGACAAAACCGCCGACGAGCGTGTCGATGCGCTGATCGAGGTAAAGGTGACCCCGCAGCGTGGACAGGGCTTCGACTCCATCGCCCATCGTATCTATCAGTATGATGAGGTGGATGCCGTGTACCTCATGTCCGGATCCTTCGATTTCACCGTGATGATCAAGGGCAGAACCATGAAGGAGGTGGCACTGTTCGTTTCCGAGAAGCTGTCCCCGATGGATTCCGTCCTGTCCACTGCGACGCACTTCGTACTGAAGAAGTATAAGGATCACGGCACCGTCATTGAGCAGCCGCGTGTTGACGAGAGAATGAAGGTGTCCTTATGAGAAGTCCATTAAATGATCGAATCACAGAAATCCAGCCGAGCGGCATCCGTAAGTTCTTCGACATCGTGACGGAGATGGAGGATGCGATCTCCCTCGGTGTCGGTGAGCCGGATTTCGATACGCCGTGGCATGTGCGCGAAGAGGGTATCCACTCACTCGAGATGGGCCGTACCTTCTATACGTCCAATGCCGGCTTAAAGGAGTTACGTACCGAGATTTCAAATTATATCAACCGCCGCTTCGGTGTAAGCTACGACCCGATCAGCGAGTGCATGGTCACCGTCGGTGGCTCTGAGGCAATCGACCTCGCGATGCGCTGCATGCTGAATCCGGGCGATGAGGTCCTCATCCCGCAGCCGAGCTACGTTTCCTACACACCATGCGCGATCATGGCCGGTGGTGTGCCGGTGCCGATCGAGCTGGAAGAGAAGGACGAGTTCCGTCTGACCCCGGAGAAGCTCCTCGAGAAGATCACGCCGAAGACGAAGCTCCTCGTACTGCCGTTCCCGAACAATCCGACCGGTGCCATCATGGAGAAGGAGGACCTCGAAAAGCTCGTGCCGATCATCGAGCAGAACGACCTCTATGTCCTCAGCGATGAGATCTATGCGGAGCTCACCTACAAGGGTGAGATGCACAGCATCATCGAGTTCCCGGGTATGCGCGACCGTACGGTATACATCAACGGCTTCTCGAAGGCCTATGCGATGACCGGCTGGCGTCTCGGCTACTGCTGTGCCCCGAAGCCGATCCTCAAGCAGATTCTGAAGCTGCACCAGTTCGCCATCATGTGCGCACCGACGACCTCGCAGTATGCGGCCGTCGAGGCTCTGAAAAACGGCGATGAGGACATCGCCCGCATGCGCGAGGCCTATGACCAGCGTCGCCGCTTCCTCGTGACCCGTCTTCGTGAAATTGGCATGGACTGCTTCGAGCCGTATGGTGCATTCTATGTCTTCCCGTCCATCAAGCGCTTCGGCATGAGCTCCGATGAGTTCGCGAACCGCCTGCTTCGGGAGGAGAAGGTCGCGATCGTCCCGGGTACCGCCTTCGGTGACTGTGGAGAGGGCTTCATGCGTATTTCCTACGCCTACTCTATCGAGGACCTGAAGAAGGCACTCGACCGTATCGAGGCCTTCGTGCGGAAACTTCCTGATTCTACTGGTTTTCGGAGGTGAATATGGCCTGGTATGACAGTGCTGTCTTTTATCATATGTATCCCCTCGGCATGGTGGGTGCCGAGAAGCAGAACGATGGCGGGGAGATCCGTCACCGCTTTTCCGAGCTCGATGCCTTCATCCCGTACCTGAAGGTGCTCGGCTGCGACGCCATCTACATCGGCCCGCTCTTCGAGTCCGGCAGTCATGGCTACGACACCACGGATTATAAAACCGTCGATCGTCGATTAGGAACCAATGAAGACTTCCGCCACTTCGTGGACACGGCGCACAATTACGGCATCCGTGTCGTCGTCGATGCCGTGTTCAACCACACCGGTCGCGGCTTCTTCGCGTTTAAGGATATCCAGGAGAAGCGCTGGGACAGCCCATATAAGGACTGGTATAAAGGCGTCGGCTTTGACGGCGGTTCTCCATGGGGCGACAGCTTCCACTACAGTGCATGGCGTGGTGCCTGGGAGCTTCCGGAGCTGAACTTCAACTGCGAGGGCGTCCGGAAATACCTGATCGATGTCGTGCAGTACTGGATCGATACCTTCGACATCGATGGCCTCCGTCTCGACTGTGCCGATGTGCTCGATATGGGCTTCCAGCATACGCTCCGTTACTTCACGAACCAAATGAAGCCAGAGTTCTGGCTGATGGGTGAGGTGATCCACGGTGAGTATGCACGCTGGGTCAATCCGGAGACCCTGCACTCGGTGACGAACTACGAGCTGCACAAGTCCATCTACAGTGGCTTCAACAGTCATAATTTCTTCGAAATCGCGCACAATGTGAATCGTAATCTCACGATCGGCCGGGATCTGTATCTTTTCCTCGAGAACCATGATGTGGACCGTATCGCATCGAAGCTCGAAAATAAGAACAACCTCCGTCCGTGCTATATGGCGATGTTTACCCTGCCGGGCAAGCCGTCCATCTACTATGGTGGTGAGTTCGGCCTCGAGGGTGTGAAGCAGGGACCGGATGATTCACCGCTGCGGCCGTCCATCGACCTCGATGAGATGAAGCCGAACGACTTCACCTCCTATGTGGCGAAGCTTGCCGAGATCCATGGCAAGAACTCGGAGCTCCACATGGGTCAGTATAAGGAGCTGTATCTTCAGAACCGTCAGTGGGCCTACGCCCGCGTGGATCATAACAGTGCGGTCGTGACGGCGCTCAATAACGATGAGCAGCCGGCGGTGTTCTATGTGACCCTGCCGATGAAGGCGGAGCTCGCTTTCGACCTGCAGACCGAGGAGTCAATCCCGATCGAGGCCGATAACCGCATCATGATCCGCCTCGAGGCGAATTCCGGCCGGATGATCAAGGTGAAATAGTACTGGCTTCTGGTGGCCGCCCTTCGGGCGTCTCAGACAGAACTGCCAGAGAACAGAAATGTGTCGCCTAATAAACAGCTCTGCACAATATAGTAAAAATGTCAAAACGAGGGGAAAAACCCCTCGTTTTGTTGTATAATATTCTCACGACAAAACATGAACGGAGGACATCATGGCCACCAGATCCAGGAAAGCAAAACCGGCCGAAAACACAAAACCGGCTACGAATGATACACAGAAAACCACGGTGAAGAAAAACGCACCGAAGACCGCGAAACCAGCGGCGCCGGCGGCACACAAGAGTGCCCCGAAGCCACAGGAGAAGAAGCCCGTGACAGACGCTTCGTCGGAAGCATTGGACCCGGTCTTCATCACCGAGCTCGATCGCTACCTCTTCGGTGAGGGCCGCGATTATAAGATTTATGAGAAGATGGGTGCACACCCGGCGACACTGCACGGAAAGAAGGGCATGCACTTCGCGGTCTGGGCACCGCACGCGAAGGCGGTTTCCATCGTCTGTGACCGGAACGAGTGGGATGTGGAGGCGAACTACATGCTTCCGCTCGAGACCAGCGGCATCTACGAGGGCTTCATCGAGGGTATGGGCTTCGATGAGATCTACAAGTTTGCGATTCATACACAGCACGGGGATATCCTGTATAAGGCAGATCCGTATGCATTCTCCGCAGAGTTCCGTCCGGGTACCGCCTCGAAGACTGCGGATCTCGCGGGCTATGGCTGGGGCGACCAGAACTGGATGAGCACGCGCGCGAAGACTCCGGTGTTCGCACAGCCGCTGGCGATTTATGAGTGTCATCTCGGTTCCTGGCGGAAGAAGAACCGCGAAGAGAAAAACGGTTTCTATACCTATACCGAGGCGGCACATGAGCTCGCCGAGTACTGTAACGATATGGGCTACACCCACGTCGAGCTGATGGGCATCGCGGAGCATCCACTGGACGCCAGCTGGGGCTACCAGGTGACCGGCTATTTCGCACCGACGAGCCGCCATGGCTCCCCGAAGGAGTTCATGTACATGGTGGATTATCTTCACCAGCACGGGATCGGCGTGATTCTCGACTGGGTACCGGCGCACTTCCCGAAGGATGCGCAGGGACTGGCGGATTTCGACGGCACCCCGACCTACGAGTATGCCGACCCGCGGAAGGGCGAGCATCCGGACTGGGGCACGAAGATCTTCGATTACGGCAAGAATGAGGTGCAGAACTTCCTCATCGGAAACGCGCTGTACTGGTATGACGAGTATCATATCGACGGACTCCGTGTCGATGCAGTGGCATCCATGCTCTACCTCGACTATGGCCGCAAGGATGGCGAGTGGGTACCGAACAAGTACGGTGGAAACGGAAACCTCGAGGCCATCGAGTTCTTCAAGCATCTGAACTCCATCATCCTCGGACGGAAGGACGGCAGCCTCATCATCGCAGAGGAGTCGACCGCATGGCCGAAGGTGACCGCAGCGCCGGAGTATGACGGCCTCGGCTTCACCTATAAGTGGAACATGGGCTGGATGCACGATTTCCTCGATTATATGAAGCTGGACCCGTATTTCCGTAAGGGTGCGCATAACAAGATGACCTTCGGTATGAGCTATGCCTCTTCCGAGAAGTTTATCCTGGTATTGAGCCACGACGAGGTCGTCCATCTCAAGTGTTCGATGATCAACAAGATGCCGGGCCTCTACGAGGATAAGTTCCGGAATCTGAAGTGCGGCTACCTCTTCATGTTCGGCCACGCCGGCAAGAAGCTTCTCTTCATGGGCCAGGATTTCGCACAGCTGCACGAGTGGGATGAGAAGGTGTCCCTCGACTGGTACCTCACCGAGGAGCCGGAGCACAAGGGCGTGCAGAATTTCATGCGTGACCTCCTCCACATGTACCGGAAGTACCCGGCGATGTGGGAGCAGGACGACAGCTGGGAGGGCTTCGAGTGGATCAATGCAGACGATGCCGACCGCTCGATCTTCAGCTTCATCCGGAAGGATCATACCGGAAAGAACAGCCTCGTCTTCGTCGTCAACATGACTCCGGTGGAGCGTTCGGACTATGCCGTCGGTGTTCCGACCCGCGGCCGCTATACACTGATTTTCGATGAAAACGGCGCCGTCAGCTCGAAGGACGGACGGAAGAATGCCTACCAGGCGAAGAAGGGCGAGTGTGACGGAAGACCGTACCACGTCGCGTACCCGCTTCCGGCGTATGGCTGTGCTGTCTTCCGCTTCCAGTATGATCGAGCCGATATAGATAAAAAGTTATAAGAAGAAAATTTGTTATTAATTTAACAAATTTATATTCCTTTTCTCATGAAGTGTAGTAAAATAGACGCATACTTAAAAAAGGAGAACAACTATGGCTAGAGAATTATTATCGAAAAAAGCGGGCAAGAGTGTTTATCGCGATGGTGATAAGATCCTGAAGATTTTTGAGAAGTCGTTTGACAAGTCAGAAGTATTTCATGAAGCCTTCGCACATGCACGTGTAGAGCTCATCGAAGGCCTCCATGTACCGAAGGTTCTCGGAATCTACGAGGAGGATGGCCAGTGGGTGATCGAGCGTGAGTACATCGCCGGTAAGACACTCGAGGAGCTCATGAAGGAGCATCCGGAGAAGAAGAACGAGTACATCGCACAGATGGTCGATCTTCAGATGCTGATGTTCACGAAGAAGGCTCCGCTGCTTCAGAAGCTGCGCGATAAGCTGACCTACCAGATCAACGGCCTCAACACCATCGATGCAAGCACACGTTACGAGCTGCTGACCCGTCTCGAGTCCATGCCGAAGCACTTCAAGCTCCTGCACGGTGATTTCCGTCCGGATAACATCATCGTCGCAGAGGATGGCACGATGTACCTCATCGACTGGGTACATGCCACCCAGGGTAACGCAAGCGCCGATGTAGCGAGAACCTACACGACACTCTACCTCGAGGATCGTGATGCGGCAGAGCAGTACTATCAGGATTTCTGCGCGAAGACCAACACCGATAAGAGCTATGTGCACAAGTGGCTTCCGATCGTCGCCGCTGCAAACCTCACGAAGCAGCGTCCGGAGGAGAAGGAGATCCTTGAGAGCTGGCTCAATGTCGCCGATCTGATGTAACGCGTATATACGCCGGCGTCCGGCAGGTGATAAACCTGTGCCCCGGAGGTGTATCGGTTCTGATTGACAAGTATTAAAAAAAACGAATATGATAAGAGCGCTGTCGAACTGTCGGCAGCGCTTTCTATTTAATTGAAGCACGCACCGAGCGATACGGTGCGTCGATCGTTTTTTATATGAAAGGCAAATCTATGCTTGATCAATTTTCGAGAACCCGTCTTCTCCTCGGTGCAGAAGCGGTCGATATTCTGCAGCAGGCCCGTGTCATCGTCTTCGGTGTCGGCGGCGTCGGCGGTTTCGCGGCCGAGGCCCTCGCGCGCGCCGGTGTCGGTACGATCGATCTCGTGGATAACGATACCGTCTGCCTCACGAACATCAACCGTCAGATCATCGCCACTCACCAGAGTGTCGGGCGCTATAAAACCGAGGTGATGGCGGAGCGCATCCATGACATCAACCCGGACTGCGTCGTTCATCGACATGAGTGCTTTTTCCTACCGGAAACCAGTGCGGAATTTCATTTCGAAGACTACGATTATGTCATCGATGCCGTCGATACCGTAACGGCGAAGATCCAGCTCGTCATGGCCTGTCAGGCAGCCGGTACGCCGATCATCAGCAGCATGGGTGCCGGTAACAAGCTCGATCCTACGAAATTCCAGGTCGCGGACATCTATCAGACCTCGATCGACCCGCTTGCCCGCGTCATGCGCCACGAGCTGAAGAAGCGCCAGGTGAAGCATCTGAAGGTCGTATACTCCACGGAAGAAGCATTGACCCCGCTTACAGACGAGGAGGATCATGTCTCCGCCGGGGAGATATCACCGGACGTCGAACACATCAGTAATCGCCGCTCGACCCCAGGCTCCGTCGCGTTTGTGCCATCTGTCGCCGGGCTTATCATCGGTGGAGAGGTGATCAAGGATCTTACGAATGCTGCACAGGAAAAAGCTCGAGCGAAGACCTGAGCTGAAAACCAGGAGATAAAAGCTATCGGCGAAGTGCTCAGAACAGAGCAAATTTTTCCATGGATAGAATTTCGAACAGATATGAGACATTTGCATGCTTTCTTTACACAAAACTGAACTTTTAATTTACGAAAAGAATGATAAGATTATAACAGACGAATAAAAGGTATAGAAACGGATCTATACGTGTGGAGGAAGAATGAGAGCATCATCCAATCTGAAGGATTTCGTATACAAGAGCATAGAGGCCGATCTTCTGGCAGGAAATCTGCATTCCGGAGATATCATTAATGAAAAAGATCTGGTGGAAAAGTATGGTGTGAGTAAATCGCCGGTGCGTGATGCGCTGATCGCGATGTGTGCCGATGGTATCTTGAAAAATATTCCACGCTATGGTTATGAAGTGATCACCTATTCGGTAAATGATGTTTACTCTATGCTGCAGTTCCGTTATATTTTAGAGAGCGGCTTCATACGTCGGAAGATCGATACCTTGACAGAGAATCAGCTGAATGAACTCGAGCAGCTGAACGAAGATTGCAAGAATGATGAAAACACGCCGTTTGAGCATTGGGCAGCGAATGAAACCTTTCACCTTAAGCTTATGAGTTTCTGGCACAACGATTATGCGCTGCAGGAGCTTCGTCTTACGATGCATCGCCTTACACGTGCTTATGCACAGTTTTACTGGAATAGTAATCGGGATGTACTACTATCTAAAGATACCGAGCACCATACCGATATTATCGCCAGCCTTCGAAATAAAGATGTAGAAACTGCCATCGAATATATTCGTTTGGACCTTCATAACTTCGGCGGTTTTGAGGATTTCTTCCTTCAGGCAAGATAAGTGAATACCAATAACAGACAGAGCCGTCGCACGATAGGATTAAAATCCGGTTGTGCGACGGCTTTTTTAAAAAGAAATCAGGAAAATCCCACAGTAGTGGTTTTCGCTATTCTTTTTTGAAAGTTATGAAACGCGATATGGGCACAATTTACAAGAAATCAATGAAATTTTGGCAATTATTTAGATTATCACACAATATTCTTTGTGATAATATGTAGCCATGAGCACTGATATTATCAGTGGTATGGTTAATGTTATGAGCAGACGAAGAATGTGGAGTTTGAGTGTTCATTCATCCAGCACTGTGTATCATCAGTAAAGTTGTCCGGAGATGTTCCGGATGGCAAGAAAAGGAGGAAAAATAGCGTATGAAGCTGAGTGAAAATGATTACAAAAATTACACAGCGATCTTACGTGCGGAGTTGATTCCGGCGATGGGCTGTACGGAGCCGATAGCGATCGCGTATGCGGCAGCCGAGACTCGGAGACTCCTGGGAGAGATGCCGACACGCATCACAGTTAACTGCTCCGGAAACATGATCAAGAATGTAAAGGGCGTAACGGTACCGAATTCTGGTGGACAGAAGGGTATCGAAGTAGCTGCCATTCTCGGTATGGTCGGTGGTGATCCGGACAAGAAGCTCGAGGTTATCGCCGGTGTGACCGATGAGGATCGTGAGGAGTGTAGACGACTCAATGAGACGAAGATCTGCGATGTGAATCTCGCGGAAAATGTTCCAAATCTCTATATCGAGATTATAATGGAATCAGAAGAGCATACAGCCTGTGTACGCATCGCAAACCACCATACGGATATCGTCTATATGCAGAAGGATCAGAAGATTCTTCGCGATATAGAGAATGCTGTTGTGGAGGAGAGCGCAGAAGAAACCGTACTCGCAGATCGAAACAGGATGAGCCTTCAGGGACTTCTCGAGTATGCAAATACCGTAGACCTCGATGAAATCAAGGATGTGATTCAGCGCCAGATCGAGATGAACTCGAGAATTTCACAGGAAGGCCTCGATAACGCATGGGGTGCACAGATCGGAAAGACCATCCTCGAAAGCTGGGGTGATGATGTCCGTACCGAAGCCTGTGCAGCGGCAGCGGCAGGTTCTGATGCACGTATGAGTGGATGTCCACTCCCGGTTGTGATCAATTCCGGCTCTGGAAATCAGGGCATTACGGTGACGATGCCGGTTCTCGTGTATGCACGTGAGTGGCATATTTCCGAGGAAAAGATGTATCGGGCGATGCTCGTTAGTAACCTGGTTTCTATCTATATCAAGCACTATATCGGCGCACTTTCCGCATTCTGTGGCGCTGTAAGTGCATCCTGTGGCTCGGGTGCTGCCATTACATTTATGGCAGGTGGTGACTACCAGCATATCGGACGAACGATCACCAACACACTGGCCAATGTCGGCGGTATCGTATGCGATGGCGCGAAGCCAAGCTGTGCAGCGAAGATCGCCGCTTCGGTTCATGCAGCGTTGCTTGCGCACTATATGAGCATGAGTGACAAGCAGTTCCAGGCAGGCGAGGGTATCGTTGAGAAGGATGTAGAGGAAACTATTAAAAACATGGGATACATCGGCAGAGTCGGTATGAAGTCCACGGATAAGGAAATCCTGAATGTCATGATCGATAAGGCAGATGTAGACGCAAACTTTTAAAGGGTTAGGAGTATGAAATGGGAGAAAACGTAAAGAAACAAAAGAAGAGTGGATCGATTAATGCATTCGTTATCGTATTCCTCGTAATCGTAGGCTGCTACATCATGTCACTGTTTATCAGCCCGGGCGCATTTGATCGTGAAGTGCTGAATGGCAGAACTGTTGTTATCGCGAACTCTTTCCACGCAACAGAAAAGACGTATTTAGGACCGCAGGCGATCTTCCAGTCGATTCCGAACGGACTTGTATCCTCAGGCGGCATGATGTTCCTCGTTATGCTCGTTGCAGGATGTATCGAAGTTTACAAGCGGACTGGTGCGCTGAACAAGGGTGTAGCTCGTATCCTTTCGAAGTCTGAAGCTGTCGGTTCCGAGAAGATTCTGGTTCTGATCATGATCATCTTCGGTTCACTCGGTGGATTCCTCGGATGGAATGAGCAGATCGTTCCGTTCATTCCGATCGTTCTGTCGCTGGTTCTGGCACTCGGCTATGACCTGATGACGGGTATCGCATGTTCCGCTATGATTGATATGATCAGCTTCTCTTTCTCACCGACCAGTGTGTACACGGTAGGTATTTCTCATGAAGTTGCAGAGCTTCCGATGTTCTCTGGCTTTGCATTCCGCCTGATCCTGCTTTGCGTTGCTGATTTTATCATCATTCTTTACGTACTTCGTTATGCACGTGGTGTTCGTAATGGAAAGATTCAGTCCATCACCGCAGACCTTGATTCTGATAAGTTCCGTGTAGATTATTCTGAGGAGATGAAGACTCCACTGACTGGCGGACAGAGCATGGCGCTCCTGCTTTTCCTCGTTGTATTCGTAGCAGCCATCGCAGGTGTTGCAAAGTTTGGATGGTCTATGAACGATCTTTCTGCATGCTTCCTGTTTGCTGCAGTCGCTGCTGGTCTTCTGAACAAGATGGCACCGAATGACCTCGTAAATGCAATCTGTGCCGGTGCGAAGGATGGTCTTACACCTGCACTTGTAATCGGTCTTGCAAGAGGTATCCAGTGGATCCTTACCGAGTCCGGTATCATCGACCCGATCATTTACAGCATTTCCAGACCTCTGAAGAACCTTCCGGGTTCGATCGCAGCCATCGCGGTTATGTTCGTTATCGCAATCTTCAACGGTCTCCTCACTTCTGGTTCGGCCAAGGCTATGGCGCTCATGCCTATCCTTATCCCGCTTGCAGATATCATCGGTATGACTCGTCAGACCATGATCCTCGCATTCCAGTTTGGTGATGGTCTTACAAACTCTCTCTGGTTCACCAGTGGTACTCTTCTGATCTTCCTTACGATCGCAGGTATTCCTCTTAAGAAGTGGTGGAAGTTTGTTACTCCGCTGATTTCGATACTGTTTGTTGTCTGCGTGGTCGCACTGATTATCGCAACCAAGATCAACTACGGCCCATTCTAATATTTAAATTCCGCAGCCTTCCGAATGCCGATGTTTTCGGAAGGCTGTACATAAAAAAGAATAAAACATATGTGTTTCACATCATTCATTAGGAGGAAATACAAAATGGATGTCATCACAGAAGGAAAGAAAATTCAGAACGAATTAGTAGAACTTCGCCGTTATTTCCATGAGCACCCTGAGTTACCATGGGAGGAGTTCAATACACAGAAGAAGATTATGGAATACCTTGATGAACTCGGAATTCCATACCAGGAGTCCAGCAAAACCGGCGTGATCGCCACCATCAAGGGACCGCATTCTTCCGACAAGATTCTCGGAATTCGTGCAGATATCGATGCACTGCCGATTACAGAGCAGGCAGCGTGTGAGTGGAAGTCTCAGAATGAAGGCAAGATGCATGCATGCGGTCATGATACACATATCACCATGCTCCTCGGAGCAGCCAAGCTTCTGAAGCAGATGGAAGATGAGCTGACCATCACCGTACGCCTTCTTTTCCAGCCAGCAGAGGAGTGCATCGAGAACAGTGGCGCTGCACTGATGAAGGATGATCCGGCACTTCTGGAGTGTGATCGTCTCATTGCGATGCATATCTGGAGTAAGATTCCGGCAGGTTATGCATCTCTTCGCTATGGCCCTGTTATGTCCGCTGCGGATACCTTCGATATCTATGTGAAGGGCAAGGGTGGCCATGGTGCACTTCCACACCAGACTGTAGACCCTGTTGTTGCAGCGTCCGAGTTCGTTCTTTCGATGCAGCGTGTTGTTGCAAGAGAGTTAAATCCGCTTGAGGCATCTGTTATCAGTATCACAGCATTTAATTCCGGAACGACATCAAACGTTATCCCGGCAGAAGCACACCTCATGGGTACCGCAAGAACCTTTACTCCAGAGACACGTGATCAGTATCCGGAGATTATCAAGCGTGTAGCAGCCGGCGTAGGTGAGGCTACGCGTACCGAGATCGAAGTGGATTATCACTTCGGACCACCTCCAATGATCAACGATGACGCCTGTGTAGATACCGGAAGAAGAGCCGCAGAGACCGTTTTCGGAAAGGATCATCTCACCGATTGGGAGCTTCAGATGGGTGGCGAGGATTTCGCAAAGTACCCACAGGAGAAGTGTATCCTGCTTCTCGGCGGTGGCTGGCCAGAGGAGGAGCGTCAGTTCCCACAGCATAGCCCATTCTTCGACATCGATGAGAGCGCACTGTCACTGGGCGTTGAGTACTTCGTAGAGTATGTACAGGAGTACCAGAAGGAGCTTTCATAACATCCCTATTTTTGTCACGGTCGGAAAACCACTTCCTGTGCAGATCAGCTTGCAAAAGCATTACGTGAATGCTATAACCAGAGTCAGAAATAAGAGATAAAGAAAAGGACGTCGCACGACCGGAGAAATCGCCGGTCGTACGGCGACTTTCTTTTATTCATGGTAAAGAAAATCTGAAAATGAAGAAGAAAGGATCATTTTATGAAAACAGCAATCGACCGGCTTTTGAATTATGTCAGCTACGATACAGAGTCTGATGAAGCGAGTGAAAGCTGCCCAAGTACAGCGAAGCAGCTGGCACTTGCAGAGCTGCTTCGACAGGAGCTCATCGAGATGGGTGCCGCGGATGTACGTATGAGTGAGTATGGATACTTATTCGCACGAATTCCGGCAACAAGCGATGAAAAAGTACCGGTGCTCGGTTTCATCGCGCATATGGATACCTCGCCGGCGCTGAGCGGTGCGAATGTGAAGCCGCGGATTGTGCATGATTACGACGGTGAGGATATCGTACTGAACGAAGAGAAGCAGATCGTGATGAAGGTGGCGGATTTTCCGTTCCTGGCGGATCTGCGGGGCGAGGACCTCATCGTAACGGACGGTACGACGCTGCTCGGTGCCGACGATAAGGCGGGCATCGCAGAAATCATGACGATGGCGGAGCACTTCCTGACGCATCCGGAGATAAAGCATGGGGACATCTGTATCGGCTTTACACCGGATGAGGAGATCGGACGCGGGGCGGACCGCTTTGACGTCGCGGATTTCGGCGCAGACATCGCCTATACGGTCGATGGAGGGGCGCTCGGCGAGCTTGAGTATGAGAATTTCAATGCCGCCTCCGGGAAGGTCACGATTCACGGTGCCAGCATTCACCCGGGCAGTGCGAAGCTCAAGATGAAGAACGCGCTGCTCATCGGCATGGAATTCCAGAGCCTCCTGCCGGCGTTTGAGAACCCGATGTATACCGAGGGCTATGAGGGCTTCTACCATCTCGACGGGATGAGCGGCGGTGTCGAGGAAGCGAAGATGGAGTACATCATCCGCGACCATGACCGCGCGAAGTTCGAGGAAAAGAAGCGCTTCTTCGCAGATGCAGCGGCGTTCCTGAACCGGAAGTACGGCGAGGGTACCGTGGTCTGCGAGATCCGGGACAGCTACTATAACATGAAGGAAAAGATCGAGCCGTGCATGTACCTCATCGATAACGCAGAAGAAGCGATGCGTGCCTGTGGCATTGAGCCGATCGTGGTTCCGATCCGTGGTGGCACCGATGGTGCACGTCTCTCCTATATGGGCCTTCCATGCCCGAACCTCTGCACCGGTGGCTATAATTACCACGGAAAGTACGAGTTCATCCCGGCGGGATCCCTGGAGAAAACCACGGAGATCCTTGTCGAGATCGCAAAGCGGATCGCAGAGTGACTCGGACTTCTTGGAATCAGAATATTCATTTTTTTCGCAAGAATGCTATAAGCCTCATCAAAATAAAGCAGAAAAAGATAACTGCCGTGCGGCGACTGGAACATAAAGTTCAGTCGCTGCACGGCAGTTTGCTGTATACGCGATAAAGATGCGTCTTACTGTACCTGTAGCTTCGCAATCAGTGCATCCTTCAAAACCTTCGAGAAATTGATTCCGAGATTCTCACATGCGGTATTCAGCCAGGCCGGGATGCTTAAGGTCTTTTTTACGGCTTTGTCATCGTAAGCACGGGCGTACGCGTCGAGATTCACACATACCATATTGACGAGCGCATGAGCATCTTCTTTTTGAACGTCATCGAGTGAAGACGGTGAAGGAAGGTGCTCACCGTCTCGTAAAGAGGTGAAAAGATACTGACCGCACGCTTCCTGCGCCATGGCAAAAGCATCGGCAAGGGTATCACCATACGTTGCGAGATCATTTAAATCTGGAAAAATGACAGAATAACGGCCATCCTCTTCAGGATAAAAAACAGCTGGATAAATATAGTTCATAAATACTCCTCTGGCATAGCGGATACTACTTCAGCCCCGCCTGCTTCAGTATAGAAGCTACAACTCTTGCAGGGATGTCACCACGATGATTTGGAACCGTTACCTTTCCGAATTTAGATGGATGCTTGTACTGATAGTGAGATCCTCTGATATCGACCAGAAGCCATCCATCCTTCAGAAGAAGAGATTCCATTTCCCGAAATTTCATGTTATGTCTCCTTATAGAATACTACGTAATATACGTATTTTCAATGGCAGATGTATGCATTTCTGCGAAGGGTGGATGCTTACGTTACTGTTAATCATCCGGCAGCTTCGCCATCAGGTAATCGAGTGCGATGACGACGAGGATGCCGGCTTCAAGTGCCAGTACCAGCGGCAGCATGCGACGGAGGACGACCCCGCCCTTCAGGAACCAGATCAGGAACGGGATGAGGAACATGAGCGCGACGGAGAGGATCGTCTTCGCCTTAAAGGAGCTCTGATTCTGTTCGGTGGACAGGGCTTCCTTCAGTGTGGATTTCTCCACGCTTTTTTTCGTTCGTCGTTCTGTTTTCTCTGATTTTCCCTCTTTCCGGCGATGAAAAAGTGGAAAACTCCCTTTCGACTTCGGAGCCGGAACCAGCGAGGATACGCTGACACCGTCGAGCGCAGGATCATCGAAGCCTGCATAATTCGTGCAGAGAGATGCGTCATGCTCGTACGCATGGGTATCGCCTGCCGCGTGCTCCTGCAGTTTCTTTACCGTCTTACTGTACTCGTCTTCACCATAATCGGATGGGAAGCCAATGTTGTCAGGCGCTGCGGCAGATGGCTGTGCGGGCATCGCCGGTCGTGGCGCAGCATCTTCGGTCGTCTCCGAAAGGCCGGCGTCGATCGGGCGGAAGATGCCATCGGTGGAAATCATGCGTGGACGTGGTGCGGAGTCCGCTGTGTGCCGGTCGCCTGCATTGAACAAACCGGAAGCAGAAGCCTGCACAGAGGTCCGGCTGTCGGCTCCGAAAGATGAGGCAGCCGGTGCGGATGGATGGCCACCGCTTCGTTCCAGCTGAAGCATGCGTTCGCGCTCGATGTTCTGCCGGCAGATGCGAAGAAGATTCTCCATCACGAGAAATTCCTTGCGGGACTCGTTATAGAGTGTGTAGGCCAGGACGACGACACGGTCCTCGTTGTAGTCGATCCGCTTCAGAAGCCAGGCGATGAGCGCCTTCAGCGCTTCGTGGAAGGAGCTGCTGTAGCCGGGCACGAGGGTGAAGATCCAGCTTTCCGTTTCCTGATTGTAGAAGATCGCGGATGGATCCAGGAGCACCATATCCTCCGGTAGAAAATACTCCTCGAGATGCTCGAGAAGACCATGGATGTTCTCCATGAGTCGTGCGAGGGCCAGGTAGCGGAGCTTCCGGCTCGCATAGTAGCTCGCCATGGATTCGAGACCGGAGACCTCATATTCGAGGGTCACCTGTGCCGGATCCTCCGCATCCGGGCGGATCGAGAGGGGCAGCGTATCAGGGACACTCGTTTCGCGGAGCAGCTTCAGCGCATAGGACTGCGGGTCCACGGACTGTGCACTGATGTGCATGTAACTGTGACGGAGATTATGCTCGTAGGACATACACTCCAGAATCGGTTTATTCATGTTGTTCTCCTTCGGCTGGATCGATGTCCTGTTCAAAAAGGGTGACCATACGGATGAAATCCTCCGGCTGGAAATCCTTTGCGCCATCCGGAAGATGGCTGTTGACCTCTGTTTCGAGTGCAGAACGTGTGAAGCCATTGATTTTTGACTGCAGTTTGATGGCGCTGGTGACGAGACTTCCGATGACCAGCAGGATGATGGAAAAGATATAGGCGGCTTCGATGGTATACATGGGAACTCCTGAATGTAAAATTGCGTTCAGTAGATGATGCAGAGCATCTGGGACAGACCGGATGCGAACTGTCATCGGATGGATGAAGAAGCGTCAGACCAGCGGGAACTGTTCGAAAGCGATCGCACAGAGCGCCGGCAGCGTGCAGGGAATCCACGGGAAGCTTACTTTTCGCATGCTTCGGCCGTGGAGACGGCCATAGATGAGCAGGACCGCGCTCACGAGAAAGCCAACCAGGATACCGGACAGCAGGAGCAGAAGCATCGAGCGCATCGGGACATAGAGGCCGGCGATCAGCAGAAAAAGTCCATCGCCGAGGCCCAGCGCTTCCCGCGAGAGCTTACTGAGCAGCAGGGCCAGGAGCCCTGGCAGCAGTGGAAGCAGTGCGGTCCGGATCGGAAGCCAGAGCGAAAGTGCAGCGGATGAAGCATCCGTTAAAGGATCGGGGACCATCCGCTGTGCTGTGAGCGCACAGGCCTGAAACGCACCATGGAGCTGATTTCCGAATACGATCAGTCCGGGGAGCACGAACAGAAGATGCACCAGCAGGGGTACACTGCGGCTCCGGAGATCGAACGCGATGCAGAGCAGTGCATAGATGAAAAAGAGATAGATCGAACAGTGCATCACAGCTTACTCCTCAGCGATATTCTTTGCTATATACTATGTGATGAATCAAAAATACAGTCTCGATGGACCAGGGTGCCTGCAGAAGCGAATTTCAACTTTAGACATCGCATATTCTTTATCCGCAGCGCACACAGCCGTGCTTTCCATAGGACTCGGCTTCGGATTTTTTCATTTCCTGCACGTCGCTGGAGATGGTACGACAGCTTGGCGTCGTATGATAGCTGCGTGCCGCGAGGGTATAGTAGACGGCCGGCATGGACAGGTTCGGGCGACAGGTGGCACAGGGACTGTACTTTCCACCGAATTTGTTCCGGAGTGTTCGCATGTCTTCGCCCCGGGCCTCCAGGATGTCATGGGTGAGATAGGAGCAGGCCCGCGTGGTATGGTAGACATCGGTGTCGCGGGTACTGACATAGACGATCGGATCGTCTTCCGCCTCCCCGCCGTTATTTTCCATCCAGCGGTTGCCCTTCGCACCGATCCAGGCACGACGGCTGACGACGACCTGCTGCGACAGATGATCGAGTCCGAGTACCGAAAACGGCAGAACCGCGTCGTAGTTTGCGATATAGCGGACCGTGTCCTTCGTGATTTCGGAATCAGAGAAGAGATCGATGTTCTGCATGCCGGGCTGGGCGATCTGATGCCCGAGGGCGAGGGCGGTGAGCACGGTCTCTCCGCTGTTCAGGAGATCCTGATCGAGGGTGAGACTGCCGTCCTTCGCACGGTAGTACTCGACATATTTCTGTTTTGCCATCTGGCGTGCATTTTCATGCATCTCGAGCGCCGCGTTTCGCTGATGGTTCAGGATCAGCATGGGCACCATGAGGACGACGCTCGCGAGGATCACGAGGGTCAGGGCGAGCGCGGCCTCTACGGTGAGAGAGGAGCGGCATGGTGTCAGAAGAAGTGTATTCAGTTTTTTCTTGTATTCCGATGCCCGGTGATGGTACCTGGAGTGTGACTTGTGCCGGGGCCGGCTACTTCGTTCCTGTTTCATGCGTTTCCTCAGGATGAGATGTATGTGATTCGCTGCAGTGCAGCGGAATCATCCGTAGATGTGTCAGAGGCCAATGTTTCAGCATCGGGTGTATGGCGTATACCGTAGGACTTCTGCCGCACGATGTACAGAAGAAGTCGGTCACTGTGTATCATTCCGGTACTTGTAGTAGCTGCTGATCTCCATCGAGTAGTCGATGGCCGGTGCCGTATCGGCGACCATCTGCAGGATGCCGGTGCTGTACATGACGTGCCGCGTGTCCGGACGGACCGTGGCCTCGAGTGCATAGAGACATTCATCGAGGGCGAAGCCGGTTTCCGGATCCTTTCCGATCTGCCGGATATTTTTCTCAATCCGGCTCAGCATCCGCTGATTGATCTCCGCCTGGTCGAGAAGCCCCTCGCCGAGCAGAAATGCCCGAAGGTAATCCCGATAGGAAAGTCCCTTCTTACGGGTATCTGCGCTCGCGGACGGGTGCTCACCGAAGCGGAGAAGACCGGAGATGTCGACGGACCAGCTGCTTTGATCATGAAAGAGCGGCACGCGTCCGGCGGACAGCAGGGTTTTCACGTCCTGGATCGCCTGCACCAGTGCCCAGATGCCGAGGACGAAAAAGGTGAAGACGGAAATCAGCGCCGGGTTTCCCGTAGCGACGAGAAAGGAGGTGACGAAGAGCCGTGCTTCGTTCCGTTTCTCCGGACTCGAGTAGAGATAGATCAGATTCATTCCTTCCCGGAGGGCGACGAGCTTTGTGACATATTCCGAGAGATTCTCGTAGTCACTGCTTTCGCCGCCAAGCAGATACTCGAGCTCGAGTGCCTGTGTGCCGCTCGGTGGCAGCTGCTCCTTCGGGGTTTCGCCCGGATGGTAGTAGTGAAAAAACTTCAGTGCGTACTCCCCGAGGATGGCGACCTCCACCGGATGAGCGGTGGAATCGGCCGGGAATGCCGGTGAGCGGTCATGGATGGCGCTGTTCGACGGAAGCGCGGCTCCGTCCGGCAGAACCAGCGAGAGCAGATTTCCCTGCAGCAGATCACTGATCTGATCGAGCAGTGCCTTGTTCTTCGCATTGATCTTCGACAGCTCGCCGCCATAGTGAATCAGCGAAAAGCTGTTCCAGTCCGCGGCGGCATTGCGGTAGAAGCGCCGGATCTCATAGGAAAAGTCCGGCTCGTCCTCCTCGTCGTCATCCCAGGCATCCGCGATGGCATCCGCCAGCCACTCCTCGCAGTCATCGACATCCTGCTCGACGCGATCCGCTTCCGCGATGAGCGCATCCGCCTTCGCCGGCATCGCTTCGATCTCTGCGCGGACATCCCCGCTTCTGGAAACATAGTTTTCATATTCGGAGATTTCCGCCTCGATCGCCTGCCGTCCCTCCTCGGAGATGGATGCCGAGCGGGCGTTAAAGTCCGCGCGGAGCGCCGCGACCTTTTCCGCGAGCTGGTCCGCCGCCTTCGTATAGCGCGTAACCGCATGCTGAAGCTCGCTAAGCGCGCGTGTGAAGGAGTATTTCGCAGAGTAGAAGTCGTATGGATCCTCCCGCCGGAGTGCATTCCAGGCCTCCCGATGGGCGGCCTCGGCACTTCGTGTCGCGGCATCCACCTGTGCGATGGCATCCTCGACCGCCTTCAGATCCTTCGTATCGAGCTGATAGCTTCGCTGCAGCTCTCGTATTTCCTTCGACTCGTCCGCACGGCGGAATACCTTTTCCAGCTCCTCGACGATCTCCTGCTCCTGAAAGTCACTGCCCGCGAAGCTGATCAGGGAGTCCAGAAGTCCATATTTCATATACTCCAGCACCTCCTCTTCGAAGCTGATCCCCTCGGTGACATGTACATGCTCCAGGAAGGAGACATTGTCCTCCCGGATGCTGCCCGGGAAGAGGTCCCGGGCGCTGAGATAGGGCTTCATGAAGTCATAGAACTCCTCCGAGAGATCCTCGTCCGTCCGGTACTGCAGTCCGAAGATCCGGTAGTTTTCCCAGAGTGGACGGTGGAACTGAGAGAAGAGGGACTCCATGGAGCTGTCCACCGCCGTCTGCCAGAACAGACGCTCGGAGACGGTACGGCAGGACTCCACGATGGTGAGCAGCAGCGCAGCGATCATCGCGAAGCTCAGTGCGAGAAACACGGTGACCGAGCCCTGCGTGCGCTGAGCTGCCCATGGAGCCTTCGTCGTGCGGCGACGTTCTGCATCGGTGTGCGCAGGGCCCTGCGTCATGCGCCGCTTCATCAGTACACGCTGGTTGCGGAGCTTTCAATCTGATCGAAGATGTCATTGAGAAGCGCCTTGATGCGATCCTTAAAGATCAGGACGAGCGCGATCAGCACGACGAGGATCAGGACGAGTTCGATGGTGCCGATACCGGAATCGTCCTGGAGCAGTGCGCGCAGGCGCTTCCGGCAGCCTGTGATGAACAGCATCCAGGCAAACAGGAACTGATCGTACAGTCGGTGCAGGACACCGAAGACCGTGTCGAGCATCGAGTGCGGCAGCATGCCGGTAGCTGTTGGAAACATAGTGAAGCTGGTTGTCATGGTTTTTCCTCCTGAGGCCTCGCCTCGTGTGGGGCGGAGCATCCTGTTCCGGCCATACGCCGGAACAGGATGTCACGCAGATAGATGGTTCAGTGTGATGGTAAATGGATATGCGGGTGCCGCGGGTCTTACCCGAGGGCACTCATCGCCGGCACGATGACGATGATCATCACGATGCCGAGCATGATAAACAGCGGGAGCAGCAGCTTCGTGCCGGCCTCCTCGCCGAGACGCCGGGCCGTCGTTTTCCGCTGCTCGAAGGCGTCCTCCATCTCGAGCTCCAGCATGGCCCGGAGATTCCGTGCGCCATTCATCCGGTTCTGTTCGATGAGACTGACGAGCTTCGTATACGGCTTCAGATTCACCCGCCGTCCGAAGGAAAGATAGATCTCCGATTCCGGCATGTTGCGCCGGAACTGGATGACCATCGTGCGGAGCTCCTGGTAGAGCGGCCGGTCCGCCTTGATGCCGCGCGCGATGAGCGCATCGAAATGCTGCGAGATGGTTTCCAGCGCGTTGCGGACCGTGAGGCCGGCGCCGATGTAGACCATGAGCTTTGAAACCAGCTCGGAATAGTCGAGCATCAGGAGCGCCTCCCGCTGTTTTTTCTCCGTGCGACGTGCCTGCCCCTGGCGCATGTAGATGGCCATGGCGGCGACGACACCGAGCAGCGGCAGCAGAAGATAGCTTCGGTCCTCGTGCTCACTGTAGAAGATACGCTGACCGTCGATTTCCGTCGGCAGGGAGAGCATATTCTCGCCGAGACTGCCCTCGTCCTCTGCGGTGATGGCCTGCTGCAGCTGAAGCAGCAGGGACTCATAGCGGGACAACTCCCGTGGGACGATCCCGACATAGATCCGGTACGGTGCCGAGTGGTACTGCGTTTTCAGATACTTCGTCTCGCCATCGACATTTTCCGGTACGATATCCGTGCTCATGATGAGGGACAGATAGCCGGTCACCACGGTGCCGGGCGGCAGCGTCTCGTTATGGAGGGTGCCGTCGCTGTCCATCAGGTGACGGTACTTCCGGTAGTAGGCGCGCGCCGCTTCCCGCTGCTCGGCCATCGCGATCGCCGCAGCGTCTGCATCCTGCGGCACCTCGTCTTCATCCAATGCCTCTGCCGGAGCATCCTTATCCTGCGGCACCTCGTCTTCGGTCCATGCCTCTGCCGAGACATCGTCATCCTGCGGTACTGCCCCGGCGGCCATCGCCGGATCCAGCTCCGGGTAGAAGTTCCAGGAGAGCTGCACGCCGTACTTCGGGAGCTTCGTCATGAGGCGGAGATCGTGCTGGAGATTTGCGAAGCTTTCACCCTCCGCGACCACGAGCTCCTCGAGCTGGTCATAGATCTCACGGAAGACAGCATTGGCCTCCTCCTCGGTGTAGCGCTTCGGACTGACCGTGATATCGAGCGGAACCGATGTATCCTCCGTGAGTCCAGAGACCTCCAGGGTGATATACTGCTTCGAACCGCCATAGCCGCTTCGTGGCAGGCGGAAGCCCTCCTTCAGCGTGCCGTCCTGAAGCCCCAGGAAAAATACCAGGATCGTCAGGAGCAGGGAGGCGCTGATACAGAGCAGCATCTGCTTTCGGATCCCGGTGGGGGTCGCCTGTGCCTGCTGCCGGAGCTTCTGAAGATACGGCCGCAGCGTCTTCTCCAGCGTGTGGCGCAGAGAATATCGTGTCCTCATCGCTACACCTCGATGTCCATGATGCGCCCGGCGAGCCAGACGGAGAGAACATACAGCAGGAGACAGAGCGTCATGGTGATGCGCCCGAGCACCGTCGTGTACAGGGTCCGGAAAAACTCCGGCGAGCTGAAGTTCATATACAGGATGATGAGGAACGGGACGAGGTTCATGACCCGCTGCTCATAGCGCTTGGCCGCGTTCATCGTGAGAATCTCCTCGGAGATCTGCACCTTGTCACGGATGACCGAGGCTGTGTGGGCGATGATCTTCACGAGCTGACCGCCGTTTTTCTTCGCGACGGCAAAGACCTCGGCGAAATTCGCGACATCCTCGAGTCCGGAGCGGTAGGCGAAGTCTGCGAGCAGCACCTCGACCGGTGTATGCAGGCTCATGCCGTGCACGATCTGCTCGAACTCCCGCACGATCATCGCGTCCGGAGAAAAGAGATGCGCGAGCTCGCCGATGGAGGCCCGGAAGGCATTTTCCGTGGAGTAGCCGGCACTTAAGAAGGAGGAAAGAATCGAAAGGGACTCTTTAAACTCCATCAGCAGCTGCTGTCGCCGCTTCTCACAGAGCGCCTTCCGGCAGGTGAAGGGATACAGCAGACAGAGCGGCAGTGTGACGAGCAGGACACGGCGACTCTGGTAAAAGGTATAGGCGACCAGCATATCCGCGAGCAGTGCCGTGATGAAGAGGCGGAGATACTCGAGCGGCGTCAGGACATACTCGTTATAATCGGTCGAGGAGCTTCTGTCGGGACGTGAGATCCGCAAGCTTTTCAAGCTTCTGACCATCGAATTTATACAGTGGCTTAAGTTTGATTTCGTCATGTTCAATGCCGATGACCTCCGATATTTCAAGTACCCGTCGTTTATGATCACGGGTACGCCCTAAGTGAACGATGATGTCGAGTGCCGACTCGATCATGCTGCGGATCGCCGGCAGCGGCAGGTCCGCGCCCTGCAGCACCATGGTCTGCATACGGCGGAGCATATCCTGGGCGGAGTTCGCATGGCCGGTGGACAGGCTGCCGTCGTGGCCGGTATTCATAGCGTTCAGCATGTCGAGCGTTTCCTTTCCTCGCACCTCGCCGACGATGATGCGGTCCGGCGACATACGGAGGGACGCCTTGATCAGGTTCTGCATGCTGATCTCGCCTTCGCCCTCTGCGTTTGCGTTTCGCGTTTCGAGGGAGACGAGGTTCGGTACGTTCCGGATCTGGAGCTCGGCGGAGTCCTCAATCGTGATGACCCGTTCATCCGACGGGATATACTGACTAAGCGCATTTAAAAAGGTGGTCTTTCCGGAGTTGGTGCCCCCGGAAATGAAGATGTTGTACCGTGCCTTTACGAGTGAAATCAGAAAGTCGGCGGCGTCCTGCGTCAGGGAGTCGTAGAGGATCAGCTTTTCGAGGGTGATCGGCTCCGGGAACTTTCGGATGGTAACCGTCGGACCCTTCAGTGCGATCGGCGGCAGGACGACATGAACACGCGAGCCATCTTCAAGACGGGCATCGACGATCGGCGTACTGGTATTGACCACGCGGTTGATGCGGCTGACGATGCTCTGAATCAGCTCCTCCAGCTGCGCCCGGGACTCGAAGCTCCGCTCCCAGCGCTGCATGTGTCCACTGCGCTCGATGAAGATCTCCTGCTCGGAGTTGATCATGATTTCCGTGACCTCGGCGTTATCGAGCACCTCGGAAAGCACATCGAGACGACGGAAGCTGTTGAAGACAGCATCGCGCAGATAGAGCTTGTCCCGGAGGCAGAGCTCCGGATGCCGGAAAAGGAGCTCGTCGATGCGCTCATACAGCTCCGCATCGCTGAAGCTCCGCTGCTCCTCGAGTCCGGCGAGCAGCTGCTGCTTCAGTTCCTTTTTTAATTCAGTCTGGTCCATGATCGTATTCATACGGTATACTTCCTTGGTACTCATGCATTCGGACGGATGGCACTTCGCGGCTCGGCATCGTAGAGGTAGTTCCGTATGACCGCCGCGGTAAATTCGGACAGCCGCTCCGAAGCCGCTGCTTCGGAGTATCCCTGCTGCTCCAGCGGTACGATAAGCTTCACGATGCGATCGAGTGCGGCGCGATGCGGAGAGCCGGTGAGATAATGTTCCAGGGCGGACAGCTTACGGTAGTGCGCAGGCTGGTCGGTGACCGGCATGAAGATCCAGTCGGCCTGCGGGAGGATGCCCTCCACGCGACTCAGGATGCTGTCGGTGTCGAGGACGATGGCATCGTAGTCGACCTCTGCGCGCAGCGTCTGGATAAACTGTGGAAGCTCCGCATCCCGCAGCGTCGCGATATCCTCCGGGGAGCGGACCGGCGGGATGAAGTCCATACCGTCGGCACGCGAGATCATCGCGCGCAGCCGCTCGGCATCCAGCCGCTCCTTCTTGTAGAAGTAGAGCGCATCGCTGAGGGAGCCGTTTCCGTTCTGCATCGATGCATCGGCCCGCGCCGAGACCTCCTCGAGACTGACGTAGAGTGCCCGCATATCCTTCTGCAGCGTTTTCGTGAGACTCTCGGCGAAGCAGGTCTTCCCGGATCGCCCGATCGGACTGTATACGAGGTACAGTCTGGCGAGCCCCTGTCGATTCTTCGGCTCCGCCTTCTTCGAAAGCTGATAGCTCGAAACGAGCTCATGCAGGATCTTCTCCCCGGACTGATACTTATAGATTTTGTGTGGCGCATCCGGACGCGCGCAGGCGAGCGTCTGCTTCTCACCCATCGGCTCCTCCGTAAGCTCGACCCGTGTATGCACCGGGAGCTTCTCGAGCTCTTCTTCCCCGGCTGCCTGCGCATCACTCAGCAGCAGATCGATGTCGTTCTGGTGTGCGAAACGCTGCAGCTCCGTCACGCTCTGAAAGGTATAAACGGTAAACGGACACTCCGTCCGCGAAGACGCATACTTCAAAAAACGTTCACAGTAGCTGGGATCCTGTTCCAGCAGTGCGAGAATCTGATTCATAGAAGCCCCTTTCTCTGCATCCGATATAGATGAGAAACGATGAGATATCGATACGAGTACACGCGAAGCAGGCGGAAGTCCGATCGAAGCCTGCACAAGATGTGCGATCGATGTGAGTACATGTGAATTACTTTTCTGAGAGTATCTCCCGCCTCGCCGGCTCAGGGTTCAGGGGTAGGGAAATGAACCGTACTACGCGGGAGAGAAGATCAGTCCCGGAATCGCACCGAGAAGCAGAGGGAGGGCCAGAGGCAGCGACGGAAACATTGACCGCTCCTGAAGCCTCCACCTGCCGGAATCTGTTCTGATCCATAGAAGATACATCAGTGCCAACACGAGTCCCGGCAGCAGAAGCCGACATCCGGCATCGACACCGCACCACGCGATCACCAGTGCCATCAGCCGTGCATCTCCACCACCTGCATGGGTCAGTGAGGCCAGAACACGAAACATGACAAATGAAAGAACATACCGAAGAAGATAGGGAACGCCCCCTCCGCTGGAGAAGAAAAAGCACTTCGACAGCGTGAGGACGCTCCTGCATGAAAGGAAATAACCAGAACATAAATAGGTGTAGATCAGCGCATGAGGGATACGCCGCTCTCGTAGATCATAGCCCGCAGCGATGGTCAGACACTGCAGGAGGATAAGCTGAGATACTGTCATGTGGCCTCCGCGTTTGGTATAGCCCGAGTATAGAGGAGACCCCGCGAATCGCCTATAGTCGTTAAGTGGACTATAGTCGCCGGACAGACTAGAAGCCGTACGCATGAAGCCGAGAAAAACGCAAGTGATGTACCGGACAGGAACCTGAAATCGGGAAACCGAAATGAACGAAAAGACAGAATTCCGTAATGCTTGTTCGGAAATCACAAAACACCTGATTCTTTCACAGCATAGTGCACAAAAGGCCCGGAGCTGCTGCTAACAGACAGTTTCGGATTTCATCGTTCAGGCAGGGGACCCTCCGGGTCCCCTGTCTACGCTGTGCCCCATCTAGTCGAAATCCCGCGAGTATGCTAGAATACTGTCGTGTTTTTAAGAAAGGCAAAGCTATGAATATCATTTTACTATCCGGTGGCTCCGGCAAGCGCCTCTGGCCACTTTCCAACGATATCCGTTCCAAGCAGTTTATCAAGCTCTTCAAACGCCCGGACGGAAGCTACGAATCGATGATCGAGCGCGTCTACCGCCAGATCCGCACCGTGGACCCGGAGGCGCGTGTCACCATCGCGACCTCCCGCACCCAGGTATCCTCCATCCTGAACCTGCTCGGCACCGACGTGAACATCTCCGTCGAACCGACGAGACGAGACACCTTCCCGGCGATCGCCCTCGCGAGTGCCTACCTGCACGAAAAGTGTAACGTTCCGGCGGACGAATCCGTCGTGGTCTGCCCGGTGGACCCATATGTAAACGATGACTATTTCCGTGCGCTGAAGGCGCTCTCCGAGCAGGCGGATCGAGGCGAGGCAAACCTCGTCCTGATGGGCATCCAGCCGACCTATCCATCCGAGAAGTACGGCTATATCATCCCGGAGACGAAAGCCCCGGTGTCAACCGTCCGCACCTTCAAGGAGAAGCCGGATGAGGCGACCGCCCGCGAGTACCTGAAGCAGGGGGCCCTCTGGAACGGTGGCGTCTTCGCCTATAAGCTCGGCTACGTGCTGGACCGTGCCCGCACCCTCCTCGACACCAGCGACTATCAGACCCTCTTCGACCATTACGCCGAGCTCCGCAAAATCAGCTTCGACTATGCCGTCGTCGAGCATGAGGAGAAGATCCAGGTGATGTGCTTCCACGGCGAGTGGAAGGACCTCGGCACCTGGAACACCCTGACCGAAGAGATGTCCGAGCCGGTCATCGGCCACGGCATCCTCGGCGAGCACTGCGAGGACGTTCACATCGTGAACGAGCTGAGCGTACCGATCCTCGCGATGGGCCTCGAGCATGCGGTGATCTCTGCGAGTCCGCAGGGCATCCTCGTCAGCAACCTCGAAGCCAGCGCCCGCATCAAGCCATATGTGGACCAGCTCCCGGATCAGATCATGTTCGCCCGCAAATCCTGGGGCGACTTCCGCATCCTCGACGTTTCCCAGGGCTCGATGACCGTGAAAATCGCGATGCGCCCGGGTGCCCACATGAGCTATCACGCACATCACGCCCGTAACGAAATCTGGACCGTCCTGGACGGTCGTGGCACCGCCATCGTGGATGGCGAGGTCCGCAGCGTATGCGCCGGTGACGTGATCTCGATTCCGTGCGGCGCGAAGCACACGATGCTCGCAGACCCGGAGACCCCGCTGACCCTCATGGAGATGCAGCTCGGAGAGGACATCGCCGTCGACGACAAGACGAAGTTCGACATGCCGGCAGAAAAGGAGTAAGCATGGATTATATGAAGGAATACACGCGCTGGTGCGCGCTTGCGAAGGGACTGGATGCCGATGTCGAGCAGGAGCTCACGGCGATCCGTGGAGAGGAAGAGAAGATTCAGGATGCGTTCTACCGTGACCTTGCCTTCGGTACCGGCGGTCTTCGCGGCGTCATCGGTGCCGGCACGAACCGCATGAACGTATACACCGTGGCGAAGGCCTCCCAGGGTCTCGCAAACTACGTACGGAAGCATTTCGCAGCCGCCGACCGCCGCATCGCGGTTTCCCGCGACAGCCGTATCAAGTCGGACCTCTTCGCCGAGACCGCGGCCCGCGTCTTCGCAGCGAACGGCATCGACGTCTACATGTACGAGGACATCATGCCGACCCCGTGCCTCAGCTTCGCGACCCGCGCGCTTCACTGTGCCGCCGGCATCATGCTGACCGCATCCCACAACCCGGCGAAGTACAACGGCTACAAGGTCTACGGCACCGATGGCTGCCAGATCACGACCGAGGCCGCCGCTGAGATCCTCGCGGAAATCGAGGCACTCGATCTCTTCGAAGACATCCGCATGACCGACTTCGAGATCGCCGGCACCCGCGACACCGCCGAGGCCAATGTCTCCGCCAAAGACTCTGTCACCACCCCTGCTGCCGGAGAGAACGATACACCGGCGACGGCCCGTATCTTCTGGATCGGCGAGGCGGTATACACCGACTTCGTGGAAAACGTAAAGAAGCAGTCCGTCCTTGGTCCGGATGATCAGATCGACCGGAACGTGGCGATCGTCTACTCACCGCTGAATGGCACGGGTCGTGCACCGGTGACCCGCACCCTCCGCGAGTGCGGCTACATGAACATCACGCTCGTGAAGGAGCAGGAGATGCCGGACGGCCATTTCCCGACCTGCCCGTATCCGAACCCGGAAATCAAAGAAGCGATGGCCCTCGGCATGGACTATGCGGAGCGCGTACAGGCGGACCTCCTCCTCGCGACCGACCCGGACTGCGATCGTGTAGGCATTGCCGTACGAAGAGCAGACGGAAGCTACCAGCTGCTGAGCGGTAACGAGACTGGCATCCTGCTGCTGGACTACATCCTCGCGCAGCGGACGAAGCACGGAACGCTGCCGAAGGACCCGGTGATGGTGAAGACCATCGTGACCATGGATCTCGGCGAGCGCATCGCCGCGCACTACGGCGTCGAAACCGTCAATGTCCTGACCGGCTTCAAGTTCATCGGTGAGCAGATCGGACGACTCGAGAAGGAAGGCCATCCGGAGCGCTATGTCTTCGGCTTCGAGGAGAGCTACGGCTACCTCACCGGCAGCTATGTCCGCGATAAGGATGCCGTCGACGGTGCCCTCATGATCTGCGAGATGTTCTGCTTCTATAAGACGCAGGGCATCAGCCTCCTCGACCGCCTGCAGGCACTCTATGCAGAGTACGGCTACTGCCTGAACACCCTCCACAGCTTCACCTTCGAGGGTTCCGCCGGCTTCGAGAAGATGCAGAAGATCATGCAGCGCTTCCGTACGGAAGCCCCGGACGCCTTCGCCGGAAAGCAGGTGGAGAAGGTCCTCGATTATCTTCCGGGCCTCGACGGACTTCCGAAGTCGGATGTCCTCAGGTACCTGCTGAGCGACCACTGCTCCGTCGTGGTACGCCCGTCCGGCACCGAGCCGAAGCTGAAGATCTACATCTCCATCAGCGCGGAGAATCAGGCCGCCGCAGAAGCCTGCGAAGCCGCCATCGCCGCTGAGCTCAGTGATCAGATGAAGTGAAGCTTTTCATATAAACAAAGAGTCCCGGAGGACCGGCAGCAGAAGCGCAATACTCCGATCTCGGAAGAATCTAAAATTGTCCCCCTAAGAACCAGTAGGCTCTCTGCAAACGACTGAGTTTTCTTTATGAAAACTCAGTGTTGCAGAGAGTGCTAAGGAAAAATTACTCCAACTGGTTCTGTTATGAAGTGACCGTTGTCAAGGGGGGAATTAACTTTCCGGAGT
>ERZ1026856.209-NODE-209-length-42036-cov-7.266144_pt1 | contig 42036 bp, 33 predicted proteins | sample MGYA00380158_ERZ1026856 | MGnify/ENA primary metagenome ERZ1026856 (study PRJEB33269, sample SAMEA4719794) | human gut metagenome | biome: human-associated habitat; feature: organic feature; material: feces | place: Cameroon | collected 2013-10 ... | reverse complement strand
CCTATTCGGAGAATAATCTGGACACAATCCTACAGAACAACCCACTGAATGATTCTTTGATTAAAGAAATCAAATCCATCCCCGGTGTAACGGATGTACTGACGAGAGAAATCGTCTCTGCAGATCTGAACGGAACAAAATTTCCGGTTGCAATCGTAAATCAAGAGGATTTTGAAATGATGCGCGGGGATGGCGATATCGGTTCCATGGACTATGCACAGGCTGTCAAAAACGGGGATGTTTTCTTTGGCTGGTCCATGTGGATGGAAGCTGACGGGTATTCTGCGGGTGCACCGATTACATTCAACTTTGATAACGGAAGCGGAACCTATACCTATCATGGAAAAATCGCAGGCTCCTTTGTAAGCGCGGACACTTATCTGGTCATTCCGGAAGAAGTATACCGCTCTGTAAATCCGAAAGGGACATCTTATGGATACCTGTGGGTGGATTGTGCTAAAAAAGATGTGGCATCTGTAGAGCAAAGCCTGAATGACCTGCTCTCCGATACTTCTCATATCAAGCTGAACACCTATCACGCAGAATTGCAAACCGCAGAATACGCAAGCCGTATGATGAAGCTTGGCTGCTATCTGTTCATGGCAATTGTCGGTCTCATTGGGTTTATGAATCTGGCAAACACCATGATCATCAATATCACCACGAAGAAGCAGGAATACGGTGTGCTGCAAGCGGTAGGCATGACCAATAAGCAGTTGAATCTGAGCTTACAAATACAGGGCTTGATTTTTACGGTTGGCACCATCTGCGTCGCACTTGCTGCCGGTCTGCCCCTTGGCTATGCACTGTTTTCCTATGCGAAGCATAATGGGATTTTTGGAATGAACGTTTATCACGTTCCTCTTATCCCGATTCTTGTTATGATTCTTCTGGTTGGTATTCTACAAATTGTGCTTTCCCTCGTTTTAAGCAGTAATCTGAAAAAGGAAACGCTGGTTGAAAGAATAAGGTATCAGGGATAGTAGATTCTATAAAAAGCAAGCTGCCGCTCAAGATGGGCGGCAGTTTACCTTTATAGTGAATCAAACATAAAAGTCAAATTTTGCGAGGACCCGCCATCGTCTCAGCCTTGTCCGTTCTTCCTACAAAGAACAGGTCAACGGCTATTTTTAGCCCTAACTGATGGCCTGCCTCCCATGCACTCGACCTTATTATGCTGGGGAATTCGCATTAAAACCGAAAATCAGTTCTTTACTTCTTCGCATTCTCTTCCATTTTCCTGCGCTGTTTCAGTTCAAACATTCGCTGCTCTTCTGCCTCTTTTCTCTTGCGGCTTTTCTCTTTGCGTTCCTGCTTGTTCTGTTCCTGCTGTAATTTCAACGCCTGTTGCGATTTTGTACCAATGCCTATTTCCAGCATCTGCTTCTTTACTTCCCGCTGCATCCGTTTCGGATTTCTTTTGATATCCTTTACAACAGTTTCAACAACCGGACTGAATTTCAAACTGAAGTACCACTTTTGAATATATCTCTTTGCAGGAAGCCCTCGTTTCCTTGGTATTCTTCGTTCAACACACTGACCTCCTTCCGGTCTGTACTTGAGACTTACGATTGTTCGGCCCTTCCCTTGAAAAAAATCAAGGTACTATGGCCTCGGCTGACTTCTTGCAGTTCGTTGTTACTGCGGCTTTCGGATTTCCTACTTCCCGTCTGCGAGTCCTCCCCGGGTAAGAACGACAACTTTCCTCCTATGTAACCGCCACATTTACCGCACGGGATTCGGACAGCATTGGACTTTGTGTTGTTTGGCACACTCGTCCGTCCCTGTGCGGCCTACTATGTGATTTCTGTTCGTCGGTTCAGGAGTTTGCCCGCCAAGGCTCCTCACCTTGACATCCGGCTTCCTTCAGATTCCACCTCACGATGAACACCCTTGCCTTCGGCTAACGCTTCCTACTGCCGAGCGCGTAGTGGTCTTTCACCACCTAGTTGTTGCCCATGCCGGGCGCACCAAAATGCAAAGCGAGGACGCCGGATTTTCGGCGTCCTCGCTTTCTGCTCATGAACGGTATTGGGTTGATACCCCTGCGCGGGGGTGCCTTAAGTTGTCTCCGGCTTTTTGTAAAAAGACTATATTCCCCAATCATTCGTTACTCGGTCAGCCCGCAAGAATTGCGGCAGATACCATGGGAAATACTTCCTCCGCGTTCTCGCTTATTTTTCTCGAAAGGCAGCGGGCATCCTCGATACATTTTCCCTGTCACCCAACATAGAGGCAAACTGCAGAAGCTCGGACTATGCGGTGGGCACGTAACGGTACATCCCCCCTCAGCACATCATCGTGATTATACTCCGCGCCGTGCTGCTCTGACAATGGCACGTGTGCAGCTCATTTTTATGCGCAGCTACCTCACGGGGCGAGCCGCCGCGCCAACCGATATTCACGAGAAAAGCTCCGACATGCGTTTTACGAAGCTTCTTCTCAATTAATTCAGCGTACACCTGCGTGTGAAATGGAAAGAAAGGGGGGCTGAATCTGAAGAACTTTGTGTTTCCATATCTATTTCCATATTTTTATTTCTGAAAAGCAAACGGTTTGATTTGTCTGACAACATCCATGACTGTTCCGTCACGTGCTTCCACGATTCCGACCACGCGCTCGCCAAATCTGATTTTCTCAGGAATGCCTGTGATGGAGTAGGCAATATCCCTCAGTTCCTCAATGGTATGCACAGGCGCACCACAGCTTTGGGCAGCCTCCGCCAAATCGGGGCGTTTGGGATTCACGGCAATACCGTAATCAGTGATAATTACATCCACAGTTTCTCCCGGGGTAGTCACGGTAGTCACATCTGTACAAACCGCAGGGCTTCGTCCCTGAACCAGCGGTGTGATGACGATGGTGCATTTGGCACCCGCGGCGGTATCTGGATGTCCTCCCTGTGCCCCAGTAATCAAGCCTGTGGAATCGGTGATGACATTGCAGTTAAACTGGGTGTCCACCTCAAGGGCCGCCAAAATCACATAGTCCAGACGATTCACATAAGCTCCCTTGTTCATCGGATTAGCATATTCGCTACCGGTAATTTCAATATGGCGGTCCGGATGCTCCCGGATTGATTGAACTGCGCCCAAATCAAAGTCCTGCGTATCCGCCAACTTCTCGATAAGTCCCTCCTCCATCAGCCGGACCATTGGGGTAGCGATGCCGCCCAGGCCAAGACTCATGTGAATATTTTTCCTTCGCATTTCCTCTGCAAGATAAATCGCGGAAGCAATGGACGCCCCGCCAACGCCGGTTTGATATACAAATCCATCCTTGAAATACGGAGCAGCAGCCACAAAATCGCTGCAATACTTGGCCATCATCAGCTTTCTGAGATCAGTCGTAGGCTTGGCCGCACCGGAGGCAATCTTTTTCGGGTCTCCGATAGCATCCACAATGCAGACATAGTCCACATTGACCATGGAAATGCTGGCAGGAACATTCGGGAAAGGCACAAGGGTATCGGTAACAGCCACGACTTTGTCGGCATACTGTGCATCCGCATAAGCATAGCTCAGGACGCCGCAGTCGGATTTTCCTCCGACGGGACGCAGATTTCCGCATTCATCCGCCGTGGGTGCGCCAATAAAGGCAATATCAATGTGGATGCGTCCCTCTTCGATAGCGCGGACACGGCCGCCGTGAGAGTACATGACTGCAATATTCTTCAGTTTTCCCGCGCTGATAGCCTCTCCAATTCTTCCACGGACGCCGGAGGACCAAATGGATGTTATGGTACCATCCTCGATGAACGGAACAATGGGATCGTGTGCTTTTCCGAGAGAAGAGGCACATATTGTAATATCGCGAATGCCCATGTCGTGGATTTCTTCCATGACCAAATTTACAATATAGTCTCCGTCGCGGAAATGGTGGTGGAAAGAAACCGTCATTCCGTCACGGATACCGCAGGCAACCAGCGCGTCATGAACAGATTCGGTCAACTTGCTGCGGCAGGGATTAAGATTGGCGCGTACCATGGGCGAAGCCCTTTTGTATTCTTTTCCGTCGTGACAGAAGCTGCCGTGAAAAACATCTCTGCCGGTTGCGGCAAGGATTTCTTCGGGAATATCCCGACCTACTGAGTTGATCATACCAGTTCCCCCTTATAGATTCCTGCCGCTTTTGCGAGCATCAGTGTCCGCTTGGCTCCGTCATAGAAAGCAATGTCGATCATCTTGCCGTCTACAGTGAAAACGCCGATTCCCTGTGCCTTCTTCGTATCAATTTCACGAACAACTTTCTCAGAGAAAATGATTTCCTTCTGCGTAGGAGTAAACACCTTATGGACAATCGGAATCTGCCTGGGATTGATGAGAGACTTTCCATCAAAGCCCATCGCGTGGATCATTTCGGTTTCTTTTTCAAAGCCTTCCATGTCATCAAGATTTGTGTAGACAGTATCAAAGCACTGTACGCCGGCGGCTCGGGCGGCAATGATCATCTGCTGACGTGCTCCGGCAAGCTCTACGCCCGTGAAGCTGATTTTCGTTTGCAGATCCTTGGTAAAGTCTCCGCCGGAAAGCGCCACACCAATGAGTCGTTCACTTGAACGGCAAATGTCATAGCAGTTCATCACACCAAGGCAGGATTCGAGTGCCGCCATCAGCAGTGTACTCCCCTCTTTGCGTTCAAACTCTTTCTCTGCTTTGGCAGTAAGCTCCTCGACATCCTGCACATCCTGTGCTGAATTGCATTTTGGAATACGAATTACATCCGCGCCGCCTGCCACGCAGACACGGATATCCTCTTTCCAATAGGGCGTATCTAAACCATTGATTCGAACGACCCGCTCTACGCCGCGGTAATCCACCTGTTTCAGCGTGTAGTATAGAGAAAAGCGGGCAGCATCCTTTTGGTTTTCGGCTACAGCATCCTCCAAATCCAGCATAACGGAGTCAGGGTGGTAGATGTAGGGATCACGAATCAGCGCAGGCTTCTGACAGTTGAGGAAAAGCATGGAACGGCGCAGCCGTTTTTTCGCAGTTTGGTCAATCATCACTCTTCGTCTCCCCCCCATGGAATTCCCGCGGCAGATGCATCCGCAGCGCGGTATACAGCTCCGTCCACGCGGGCGCGAAGTGTGCAGTCAAGTGCGCCTTTGTCTACAACATTGACAACGGCACTGTCGACATTCAGACTTTTCAGACGCTCCAGTACAACGGCGCGAATCCGGTTGCCAAACTGATGCAGCACCGGACTTGTAATAGTCAGTTCAATCTCCCCGTTTCCAGGTTCAACGCTGACCATTGCGTCACTGGATTCCATCGTTCCTGCAGTAGCAGGGTGTCTAATTTCCATAGAGTAATACCCTCCTCGATATTTTCTGTATAAAAATTTTATCAGCATTGCCCGAACAAGTAAATCTGTCAGACCATAGACGTTTTGGAATACTGTCATGAAAAATGGGAATGGCATTGAAAAAACGGTATTAAGTATGGTACTATAGTGTTATATGGAAAGTGAGTGTTGAAATGTCAATTCAGTGTTTTCCCGCATTCTCCCTGCCGGAAGGTCTGCGGACAGAATATGAAAAGCTTCTTCAGGCAGCAGGTCTGCGGGATGAGTACGATGCGGATGTTACCGTGTTGTCCTTCGATGATGACGGGCATCTGCTTGCCTGCGGCTCTCTGCACGCAACTGTACTCAAGCAGATTGCCGTTTCCGCCGATGCAGAGGGTCTCGGTCTTGCGGGAGAGATCGTCACGGAGTTGGTAACAGAGGCCGCGCATCGTGGGCAGACACATCTTTTTCTATTCACCTCTCCGGATCACGCTACTGTTTTTTCCTCTTTGGGTTTCTTCCCGGTGATTTCTACCGGAGAAATGCTGATGATGGAAAACCGCAGGGACGGGTTAGAGCGTTACCTGTCCTCTCTGCCGAAGCTAAGCGGAAGGGTCGGCTGTGTGGTCTGCAACTGTGATCCTTTTACCTTGGGGCATCGGTATTTAATTGAAACAGCAGCAAGTATGTGCGACAACGTATATGTGTTTGTCGTCAGTGAAGATCTCTCTCTGTTTTCAGCGGAGGATCGCTATAAGCTTGTCTGTGCGGGAACAGCAGATCTGAAAAATGTTACCGTAGTTCGTGCTGATGCGTATCTAATCTCCCGGGCGACCTTTCCCACCTATTTTATTAAGGAAAAAGAACAGTGTTCTCATGCAGCCTGTGAGCTGGACGTCGCGCTTTTTGCCGGGCGGATTGCCCCGTATCTCGGCATTTCCGTCCGTTTCGTCGGCGAAGAACCTTTTGACCCAATTACAGCGGATTATAATCGGTGTTTAGCAGCGGTTTTGCCCGCTCACGGGATTCGTTTGGAGATCATCCAGAGATTTTGCGGCATCTCTGCCAGAGAGGTGCGAAAGATGATTAAGGAAGGAAGACTTCGGGAGGCCAAAGAGCTTTTGCCGGAAACAACATATGAATATTGTGTACGCCACTTTGGAGCAGGTGCTGGCATTCCGGGATGAACGAAGAATACTTCAAAAAGAGCTTTTGGAGGTCTGTAGCTGTCCGCTTGTGTCCTTTTCCATGAATATTGCCGGCCCCTATAAGCGAACGGCTCTAATAGAATTTGCTTTTAATGAAACGCTTCGCCGTCTAAGGCAGATTCTGCCTGACCCGGTTTGTTACCGCGAGATCCGCGGAGAGTCCGGGTGTGAAGCTCTCTGGGCTGCAGACCTGCCTGCCGAAGAACTGAAAAATCGGTGTGTAATGCTTGAGGAGAGCGAACCGATTGGACGGCTTTTGGATCTGGATGTATTGGATCAATCCGGTAAAAAACTGTCACGGGACAGGAACCGTGCATGCATCGTTTGCGGCGGTCCGGTCTTCCCATGCGCCCGTTCCCGCGCACATTCTCTTTTCGAGATCAGTGAAAAAACCGATGCCATACTTCGTAGCTTCGCGGCACATCGGCTCGGAGAGCTTGCAGTCGAGGCTTTGTTGGAGGAGGTTCATTTTACACCGAAGCCCGGTCTCGTGGATGAAAACAACTCCGGTGCTCACAAGGATATGGATCTTCCGCTAATGGAAAAAAGTGCACATACGCTCCTTGACTATTTCGTTTCGGCTGCCGCGCTTGGTTTAGAGCATCCGAAAGGCTTCCCCCGCCTTCTCCAGCTGCAGGGGGTGCGGGCAGAAGATTGTATGTTTGCCGCGACCTCTGGCGTAAACACCCATAAAGGCGCGGTTTTTTCTCTGGGTATCCTGACGGCAGCAGTCGGATTGTGTCTTGCTGAAAACCGTGAGGATATTTTTGCGGCTGCAGCGGAAATCGCCATCGGACTTGAAAATCCTGTTCTTCCAAGTCATGGGGAAACGGTACGGTCAAGGTATTCACGCAGTGGTGTCCGTGAGGAGGCCGCAGGCGGCTTCCCTCATGTTCAAAAAGCGCTCGGAATACTCTGTCAGGGCGGTACCCATTTGGATGCGTTGCTGACACTGATTGCAGAATTGGATGATTCCAATCTCCTGTATCGAGGCGGCGAAGATGGACTTTTGTTCCTGCAGAATGCCGCAAAAAAGATTCTTTTCTCTCCGGAAAACGAAAAACGCAGGCTGACTGCGGAATTAGACCGGCAATGCATTATGAAAAATCTCAGCCCGGGCGGCTCAGCAGATTTGTTTGCCGCAGCGCTATTTATCGACGCACTTAGGCCGCCTGTTTTTCTGGCAACTCAAAATGTGCAGAAAGGATTAACATGCGAGACTTTGACTGGCAGATCATTGTAACACTCCACCATACGGAGAACATTACCAAAACGGCGGAGCTTCTGTTCATCTCTCAGCCTGCCCTTACCAAACGTATCAAAAACATTGAGGATGAGCTTGGACTGACGCTGTTGATCCGCAATCGGCAGGGGTCATTTTTTACGCAGGAGGGCGAGATCATCGCGCAGAAAGCTGAGCATGTTGTGTCCGCCATTCTGGACGCGAGAGAGGCGGCATTTGCGCGTAGCAGCGGTGTCAGAACGAGCATCCGTCTTGGCTTTCCCTACTCCTTTGTCCGCTATGTGCTGCCGGATATTCTTGAGCAGTTTGTGCAAAAGAATCCGAATGTCGATGTTGAGATCGTAACCATGTCCAGTCCCGAGCTGATTAGGGGGGTAGAGGACGGTAATGTCGATATATGCCTCGCCCGATATTATGCGGAAGATTCCGTGCTGGAGCGGCAGCTGTTCAGCGAGGATCAGGCCTGTGCAGTCTGCAATCATCCCTTTCAGACGGAAGATTTGGCGGATATGCCGTTTATCGACTTCATAAAAAACCCCGGCTCACAGTCCGCTCTGCAGCGATGGTGGGACGAACGCTTTCCAACCGGGCAGAACACCCGATTCATCATGACGACAAGCGATGCCTGTGTATCAATGATCAAACGCGGACTCGGATTCGGGTTTGTTCTAGATTCCCGGTATCTCGTGGGAGAGCAGGGACTGTACTCCATGCCGTTGGAGTTTATGGATGGGACTAAACTGACGAGGGAAACATGGGTATTTTACCGAAAAAGCAGTACAGGCGATCCTGTGATTGCAAGTTTCCTTGAAACCATCCGCAAAATCCGTCAGGATGCATCCTCCAAAGCAGATGATATGACCAAGGCATCAAATTGACCTCGTGGACACTCATGGACATGAATCAAAACCACCGGTTGAACTGGAGGTTTGAACACTCCCTATAAGGGCATATCACCTGTGGTCGCCCCCTTAAGGGGGGGTACAGAATACTCTGGCAGCCACACTTTTACCCCTGGCACCCCCCTTGAACAGAACCAATAAAACAAGATCCCCCTGATGTAGGATAATAAGTACATCAGGGGGATAAATTATGAGCAAACAAAGATACACGGAGATGTTAATTCTGCTGCCGACGACAGAACGCATGATAGGGCAGGGATGAGTCACAGAGAGATAGAAGCGGAACCGGGATTGGAGGGAGATCGCCCGGTTCATGATCTGCTGAAACAGCAACGCAGAAAAGCTGCCAAGGGCGCGCCGGGGTTTCGCGGAAGAAAGCCTGCAAAGACGCTGCAGAATATAAGTATGAGAATAAGCGGCTCAGGATGGAAGTGAAATTACTGCAGGATTTTCTGCAGCCCACAGAAAGGAAGCGAGGCTAAAGGCAAAATATGCCGTCGTCCATCGCCACCGGGAAGAATATCCATTATCTGTTATGTGCAAATTCTTCGGGGTATCCCGGAACGGTTACTACTGCTTTATAAAGCGGCTTGGAGAGGCGGAGCGCGATGCTGTATCGGCAAAAGAAATCGAGGAATGTCAGCGCAGGACAGATAAAACCTATGGCTATCAGCGTGTACGGAAGTGATTGAGGGACACAAATATTCAAAGAAATCCGAAGACTGTGCTCAGAATAATGAAAAAATATGGATTATTGTCCGAGGTTCGCCGACGCCGCCAATTGGTAAATCTTGGTCAGCAGGTACATAAATACGAAAATCTGTTGAACAGACAGTTCCGGGCAGCCAAGCCGAATGAGAAATGGGTTACAGACATTTCTTACATCCACACAAAAGAAGGCATTTTATATCTGTCCATGATTCGGGATTTGTATGACAAAAACCTTGTGGCTTACAAAACTGCAAGTCGACAAACTGTGAATCTTGTTTTGGACACGATTCGGCTGGTAATGAGGAAAGAGGAAGCCGCTGCAGAGGTACAGTTCCACAGCGACCAAGGCTTTCAATACACCTCACAAACATACTTTAAGCCAACACAATCCTACGGCATAACGCCGTCAATGTCAAGGAAAGGAAATCCTTATGACAATGCTATGGCAGAATATTTTTTCTCTATTCTGAAAACGAATTGCAGCTCCCGTCACAAGCCAAGGACGCTCCAAGAAGCGAATGAACTTGATTGACAGGTATATTTACTTCTATAACCACGAGCGCATCCAAACAGAAATGGGAGTGGCGCCGCTGCCGCTGCGCCACTCCGCTTAAAACTCAATATCCTACTTCGGGGCTTTTTGTATTGTCCGCACAATCTGGGGCGATGCAAACTGCCGGGGATTCTCACATATGTGTTATAATGGATACTATGCCGCGCCTAACAGCGCACAAAGGGATTTGATGATAATTGGCATCACGGCTACAACACATATAAAACGAACAAGCTGTAGAACTGTAACTTTCGAAGCATCACCGCCCTGTTCCAGTGAGATGAGTGCCATGTCGGAAAGGCCGGCCGGCACACAGGAATAGAGGCTGGTCGCCAAATCCAGTCCGCAAACCTTATAAATGAGAACTCCGAGTCCGTAGTTGATGAGAAAGCAGTCGATAATGATCAGGACAGTCGGGATTACAAGTTGCGGAAGAAGCACAACCTGTGTCATGGTAATGGATGCTCCGATATTGATCCCCGCCAGACATTGCGCGACTATCTTCAGTTCTCTCGGTAGAAAGGCATTTTCGGTTTTAATGTTATACCCGGCCACGGCAACCATGGCAAATACAAGGGTGCCTGCGGGAAGACCGCTGAGTTTTCCCAATGTTCCGGCGACGACTGTCAGCAATGCGGTTAACAGTAAATTTTTCCACGTTTTATTTGTCTTTCTTCTTGCCGACTCCTTGCCGAGTTCATCAGCCGTCTCAAAGCGTCTGCAAAGTGCCACATTGATCTGCGGCAGTAACAGGATGGAAACAAAATACCTCATCAGCTGGAGGACGGTTGTCTGCGTGGGATCTGCCCCAACATCGGCGGCAATTAGTACAACATCAGTTATTCCGCCAGGTGATGAGGCTAAAATGCCGGTTGCAAGTCCAAGGTTAGAAACGCCGTGGATCGCAAAACCGGTGAGCAGGCTCAAAAGCATGACGCAGGAAAAGACAAGCAGCGCAGGCTTTACAATTGTTTTCAGCTCTTCTATGTCCCCTCTGGTGATTCGCTGACCAACGAATGCGCCGGAAAGCATCTGGACCGCAACTCTAATGAACTTCGGAAAGCAAGCAATACCGAACCGGATCTGAAAGATTGAAACGAAAATGATTGCGCCAATCATAGCGCCGGCCGGAATTTTCATTTTTAAAAAAAGAAATGCACCGACAGCACCGACCAAAATCGTAATAAGCAGTCTGAGCAAGATGTCTTCCAATGTCTGCCTCCCCTCCTGTTGCTTATATATTTGCCCCTTGGTTTTTTATGTCAGCCAGCCACAGGCATGGGACATCTCGTTGCTTAAACTGTTAGAATAGCGGGGTAATAATCTGACCTTCACCACCAAGGGCTTATACGTCCGCCAGAAAGTCAGTCAACCATCCCACTATTCGCAGTGTTCGATTTGCGCAGGTAGAGCCAGTGCGTTTGCGTCAGCAAACAGATAGAATCGGCAATGGGTAAGATGGCTTTGTCCATTGCAAATTTTAAACAGGAGTGATTTTATAACCGCAGCAGGTATCGATGTTTCCGGCAGAAGGAGCAAAGTGGCTGTACTTCGTCCCTTTGTCAAGGTCGTTAGGTTGCCGTTCAATGTTGCCCACAACACGGATTGATTGGCTTCTCTTGCCGAGCATTTGAAGGCACTTGACGGTGAAACCAGCGTTGTGCTGGAACACGCAGGGCGCTACTATAAGCCCATCGCAAAAGCATTGCATGAAGCCGGTCTCTACGTCAGTGCGGTAAATCCGTTGCTCATTAAGGAGTACGGTGCTAACTCTCTACAAAGCGTGAAACCCGGCAAGCCTGACGCGTTGAAGATTGCCTGCTATGCTCTTGACAACTGGGCAGATCTGCGAGACTTTACACCTATGGATACCATTTGATATAATCTGAAAACATTGAACCGCCAGTTTCAGCTTGCTTCCAAGCAGTGGACAGCATGCTCCAACAACCTGATTGCTCTTTGGAAGCAATCCTTTCCATGCATCCTTAAGTGCTTTGACAGCCATGTACGAAACGATGGAACGCAGAAATGGGTTGACTTTGCGCATACCTTCTGGCACGTGGATTGTGTACGGAAACAGAGCTATAACGCATCTTCTGAGCGTTACCGGAAATGGCGCAAGTGCCACGGCTATTTCTTCAAGCAGAGCAATGCTGAAGACGTGTATGCCCTTGCTAAAAACGCGGTTGTTCTGGTTCCCAAATCTATGGTATCATAGTTATACGGAATAGTAGTTGATCAGGCAGCCGGCAGCAATGATGTCGGCTTCTTCTTTTGTCAGATTCTTCAGAAAAAGCTGAATTTTTTCCGGCTTTTGTCCCTCTCTCAGCAGCCATGCATCCACGCTTGACTTGCAGGACAGAACCGCCTCACGGACATGGGTAATAAAGATGTTGTCTCCATTTTCGATACGTTCTATAAGCTCGGGATCGCAGGTAAACGGAATCATGCCCCAGTTGATCAGATTAGAACGATATCGCTTCGTGGCATATTCTATGCAAATATTTGCCAGTCCTCCCAAGACGCGCTGGCAGGAAGCGGCCTGCTCTCTTGCAGAGCCATCGCCTGGACGAACAGAGCAGACCACGCTGCCGATCTCTGTGTTTTCCCAAAGCTTTTCGGGTTCATCGGTCAGTCCGGCAGCGGTGATTTGCGCCGCCATCTTTTCCTTTATTTCCTCGGGCAGACCCTTTTCGCGGGCTGTTTCGGCCTGTTGCGTAATCTTGGCGCGTCCAACATACGCAGGATCGCGGCGCATCAGTGTGAATTCGGACATACGGATCGGATTGGATCGGTAAGATGAGGTGTCACCGGAGGGGATCAACTCATCCGTCGTGGTAACAGGATCTTGAATAACAGAGCAGACGGTCAGTACTGCATTGTCCTGAAGAGCAACCATTTTCGGCCAATCGGTAATGTTTGGCCCCATGCGGATCTCCGTCTCGGGTTTGGGATTGCCGAAACCGTTGTACACGGTCTTGCAATAGATTCCCGCATCAAAGTGGTATTCCGGAGCGGAATCGTCGTACTCCGCATCGGTGGCTGCCATCAAGTATCCACCATTGGCAGCCGTAGCTGCAATGGAGCGGGCGTCCATCAGTGCGACAGAGGACATCTGCATCTCGGCAGGCTTGGAGCCCTCACGATTGGGGAAGTTTCTTGTAGTGTGCCGGATGGCAATGGAGCCGTTGGAGGGTACATCGCCTGCGCCGAAGCATGGTCCACAGAAAGAAGGCTTCATGATTACGCCGGCAGATATGAGTTTTTGAATATAGCCGGTTTTCAGCAATTCCATGAGTACCGGATTGCTCGCCGGATACGCGCTCATCGTGAAAAATTCATTTGGGATGGCCTTGCCATCCAGAATTCGTGCGGCGTGTACCAAATTTTCGAAGCTGCCGCCGGAGCAGCCGGCAATATCCGCCTGATCGACACGGAACCGGCCGTTTCGGAGCTTACTGCGCAGGTTCAGATGCAGGGCGGGGTTGGCTATCTGCTTCTGCGCTTTCAGCTCGACCTCTGCAAGAATGTCCTCGGGATTAGACAGAAATTCCCGAATGGTGTAAGCGTTGCTCGGATGGAAAGGGAAGGCAATCATTGGCTCGATAGAAGATAGGTCAATCACAACAGCACCGTCATAGCAGGCTCCCTCCTGTGTATCCATCTTCTTATAACACTCCGGCCGCTGATGAATCTCAAAGAATTCCTTTACCTTTCCGTCGGTACGCCAGACGGAAGTGAGACAGGTTGTCTCCGTTGTCATTACATCGATTCCGTTGCGAAAATCCATACTCAAGCTACCGACACCAGGCCCGATAAATTCCAATATTTTGTTTTTCACGAAGCCACTGGTAAATACTGCGGACACCAATGCCAGCGCAATGTCCTGTGGACCGACACCGTGGCGCGGTGCTCCTTCTATCCAAACCGCAATAACGGCCGGTGCAGCAATCTCATAAGGGCGGCTGAGCAGTTGCTTGACCAGCTCTCCCCCGCCCTCGCCAACGCCCAGTGTTCCCAAGGCACCGTAGCGAGTGTGCGAGTCGGAGCCGAGAACCATTCGTCCGCAGCCGCTAAGAACTTCTCTTGCATAGGAGTGAATGACTGATTGGTTGGCAGGGACAAAGATACCACCGTATTTTTCGCATGCGGACATACCGAACATATGGTCGTCGCGGTTAATGGTGCCGCCCACGGCACACAGACTGTTGTGACAGTTGGTGAGGACATAGGGAACGGGAAATTCCTTCAGTCCGCTTGCTCTCGCAGTTTGAATGACACCAACGTATGTAATGTCATGCGAGATTAGAGAATCAAATTTCAGTTTGAAGCCTGTCCCCGCCTCTTTGAAATTATGATTCCGCAGGATACCGTAGGAAATCGTTTTTTCACGTCCGACACTCAAAGCAGAGCTGTCCTGCAAATCTGTCAGTATGCCCTGACAGATCATCTGCGGTTTGTCGATAATTCGGATCATTGGGTCACTCTCTTTCTGTAATAATGATATCATGCCAAACGCGGCGCTAAATGCCTATAGGCAGACACAGCACATCTTTAGGTATTATAATATAAAAGTGCGGCAATCCTTGCAAATATGAATTTTTCTTCATGGTCATAGCTATTTTGCACGGTGCCTGTTTTGCCGTGTTATTTCGATTATTCGGAATATGTGTGCAAAAATGCAATTGCTGAAAAGCGAAAAGCATATTGGACGAGGAGGTGTGTTGCGGGTACAATAATAGCATAAAGCAAAAGGAGGATGCTATGCTTGAACACACTCTCTCAAAGGATTGCCGACTTTGTGCTTTCTATGCATCTGGAGGATGTCCCCGTTGAGGTCATTCGCCACGGAAAGCTGCTTCTGGCAGATACTTTCGGTGTTGCTCTGTCCTGTCAGCAGCTCCCCCACGCCGAAGCCATTCGTAAGACCCTCCTCACCGCTGATTCGGCGAAGCAGGCGACTCTTTGGGGGACGGGCCGAAAGGTTTCTGTGGCTGATGCCGTTCTTTACAATGCGGCGTTAATTCATGGGAATGACTTTGACGACACCCATGTTGCCGGCATTGTCCATCCCAGTGCCGCCGTAGTCAGCACGGCCATAACTGTCGGCGAGGCTATTGGTGCTGATGGTCATCAGATGATGGAGGCCATTATTTGCGGCTGGGAAGTTATCATCCGCCTGGCACTGGCCGCCAAGGGGCGATTCCATGACCGTGGTTTCCACGGAACTGGGCTCGTGGCTCCCTTTGCCTCAGCTTGTGTTGCTGCAAAGCTTATGGGGGACACCAAAGAAACACTGGTTAGTGCGCTTGGTCTGTGCGGAAGTCAGGCCGCGGCGATTCAGACCTTCCTTCAGGATGGAAGTTGGGTCAAAAAAATACACCCGGGCTGGGGCTGTCACAGCGCGATCTACGCTCTTAATATGGCTAGAAACGGATTTATCGGTTCTATCGAGGTTTTTGAGGGCAAATTTGGTATGTGGATGACCCATTTCGGCAGCATTGACGGTCTCGAAGAGAGTTTTTCAGACTTGGGTGTTAAATGGCACACGCCGGAAGTCACAGTGAAGCTCTACCCTGTATGTCATATGACTCACTCCTTTATTGACTGTATGCTTCGCGCCATACTTGAAAACCGTTTTGAAGCGGATGAGATTGACTGCATCGAATGCAGGATTGACAGTCTTTGCTACCCTATCGTTTGTGCTCCGCGGGAAGTCAAAGTCAGACCTGAATCCGATTATATGATGCGCTTCTCTCTTCCGTATGTGGTTGCCGTTGCCGCGATCACACACGGCATGGGTTCTGCGCAGATTGATCTGAAATTCGCGCACGACCCTTCCGTCCAGGATTTAATGGATCGAGTCACCTGCATTGATGACAACAGCAAAAGCAATCCCGGCCATTTTCCCGCCTACATCACCATTGAGCTGAAGGATGGACGCAGGATCATAATGGATCAGCGTTACGAAATGGGAACCGTGCAGAATCCGCTGAATCTTGATGCCGTCAGCAGAAAGCTGCAGAATAATCTTAAGACTCTCTACAGTCCTATGCAGATTGACACACTCCTCGACAGAATCGATAAGTTTGAATCGTTGCCGAACGCGAACACATTGATTAAGGCTTTTTTAGCCAAATCTATATAAAAAGGACGGTACCTTTATGGGACAGACACTTACTGAGAAAATTCTAAGTATAAACCAGGGCAGAGCAGTCCATGCCGGCGAAACGATTGTTGTCAACGTGGACTTTGCCGCCCTGCATGACGGCTCCGGTCCGCTCCTGGTGCGTCTGATGAAAGAGCGCAATTACTATGATGATCCTGTTTTTGATCCGCGGCGGATGTTGCTTGCCAATGAGTTTGGCCCCGAATCCACGCGAGAGGTGGCAAATGAACACGCTCTCTGCCGTGCCTTTGCGCACGACCATGGCTGCTACTGGGAAGAAGGCGGTACCGGACATGTTCACGCCCATGTTTATGAAAAATTTTTGAAGCCCGGTACGGTTTGCATTGTCGGTGATTCCCATACCAGCGTTCACGGAGCGTTCGGATGCTTTGCAACCGGTTGCGGCTCAACGGATATGGTTGCTGTCTCCCGCTATGGAAAGACCTGGATCAAGGTCCCTGAGACCTTTCGGATCAACGTCAACGGAAAGCTTCCGAAAGGCGTTTACTCCAAGGACATCATACTGAAGCTCGCCAGCATCATAAAGTCCGATCAGGCAATTTATAAGGCGCTCGAGTTTCGCGGTGATACCATTTCCTCACTGTCCATGGACGGCAGACTGACCATCACAAGCATGGGTGTGGATCTCGGGGCAAAGAACGCCATCATGGAAAGCGATGAACATACCCGAGAATTTCTGAAGAAATTCGGCCGTGAGCAGGACTATGTGGAGATTCGCGGCGATGAGGAAGCCGATTATGAGCGCGTAATCGACATTGATGCCTCTCAGCTCGAACCGTTGGTTTCCAAGCCACACTATGTGGAGAATGTCGACCTTGCAAAAAACTGTGGGGACGATCATGTCAACATGGTCTTTCTTGGCAGTTGCACGAACGGCCGTGTGGAGGATATGCACATTGCTGCTGAAATTCTCAAGGGCAAGAAGGTTGCTTCAGGCACCCGTCTTCTCGTGATTCCCAATTCGCACGCCGTTTATAAGGAGTGCCTCCGTGACGGTACTTTTCTGACTTTAGCCGAAGCTGGTGCCATGATTGAGGCGCCAAACTGCGGCCCCTGTATGGGTGTTCATCAGGGCATCCCCGCTGATAATGAGGTGGTTGTCGCCACACAGAACAGGAACTTCAAGGGGCGCATGGGAAATCCAACCGCCCGCATATACCTGTCCAGTCCTGCTACTGCCGCGGCTACCGCGCTGAGAGGACATATCACCGATCCCCGTGAGGTAATGGATTGACTGCTGCATAATAGAAAGGAGAAAACTCAGTTATGATCAGAGATTTCATTCAGGGTCGAGCATGGAAATTCGGCTCAAATGTCAGCACAGACTCTATCGCGCCGGGACGCTTGATTTCCTTGCGGGCTAATCCCGCCGAATATGCGAAGCATGTATTGGAGGATGCTCGGCCAGATTTCGTCAAGGGCGTTAAAGCAGATGACTTTATCGTTGCTGACCGGAATTTTGGCTGCGGCTCGAGCCGTGAGATTGCCCCACTCATCATCAAACTCTCCGGCGTGGGGGCAGTTCTTTCCAAATCTTTCGGCCGTATTTTCTACCGCAATGCCATAAACAATGGAATTCTTATCATTGAGTGTGATACCGATCGCATTGATGAAGGCGATGAACTTTTTGTTGACGTAAAAACCCGTGTCATCAGGAAAGTCAACGATCCCGACTTTTCTATGCCCTTCACGCTGTCCGACAAAGAGATCAAGATTGTCAGTGAGGGTGGATTACTGAACTATATTGAGAAATATAATTCTTTGGACATTTAGATTATGGCTGACGAATTGAAAATTTTATCACAATTTATCTGCAGTTTCTCTCTCGATCAGATGACCCCAGACGTAATTCAGCGCACAAGGGGTTGCGTTTTGGATACTCTGGGTGCTGCTTTGGGTGCGTCCGGCTCCTGCGAGGTACGCAAAATTGCAGAGTGTTATAGCAAATGGACTGGGTTAGGTACGAACGGTAGCTCCGCCGCGCTTTGGGGTCTTGGGTGTCGCGCCAATCTTCTCTCCGCCTTGATGATTAACGGTCTGATGTCCCATGAGTTGGAACTGGATGATGTGCATACCCAGTCCAAGTCCCACATCGGCGCTGTTGTCATTCCCTCCGCATGGACGATTGCCGATGCCATCAGTAGCTCCGGCAAGGAACTGTTGGAAGCTGTCATTGTTGGTTACGAGGTCATGGGGCGTGTCGGTATGGGTATGGATGTTGCAAGCAACCGGAAGCGCGGTTGGCACACCACCGGCATCGTCGGGCCGTTCGGCGCAGCAGCGGCAGCGGCAAAGCTTCTGAACCTGGATGAGAGGCAGACGCTTTCCGCGCTCGGCATGGCTGGCACGCAATCCGCCGGCCTGTGGGCATTTTTGGAAGAAGGCTCCACCTGTAAAAAACTCCACCCTGCCCGCGCCGCAGTCAACGGAGTTTGTGCCTGTCTTCTGTCTCGCTGTGGAATGACCGGTCCTGCACATATTCTTGATGCAAAGGACGGAGGGCTTTATCGTGCCGTTAGCGACAACTATGATCTGTCACGCCTTACCGAAGGTCTGGGACAGAGCTTTGAGATCATGAAGATTGATAAAAAGCCCTATCCCTGTTGCCGCACCACACACCACGCAATTGATGCAGCATTGGAGCTACGCAATGGTCTGCGTCCGGAAGAGATTGCCTTTGTGCTGGTTGAGACCTATGACATAGGAGTTCTTCAATGCGGTTTTTCAAAGTATCCCGAAAGCTCCGTCGAGGCAAAATTCAGCATTCCGTATACATGTGCCGCTGCGTTTGTTTTTGGAAAGCTCACTCTTTCTGAATTTTCTGATGAAGCTCTCCATAATCAAGAGGTGGAGAGGATTGCCAACGCCACAACGGTGGTTGCAGACCCATTCTTTACGCAAAGATATCCAAAGCGTTGGGGCAGCCGTATGACAGTCACTCTAAGGAACGGAACAGAAAAAACCTGTCAGATCGATGATATGTCCGGCAGCGTTTCTGCGCCGCTTTCACCTGAACAGGAAGAGAAAAAATTTCTTGGTCTTGTCGAGCCGCTTCTCGGCAGTAATAAAGCCGCTGCTCTTTGCGGCAAAATTGGGAATATCGAAACGCTTAATGTATTACCTGATATTTCCTGATGAGGCGCGATCAGGATAAAAAACCGGCACATTTAGCTTTTTCTGAGCAAACTGTGCCGGTTTTTGAGTTGGGGTTAAAGCGTAAGGGAATCCGGGGTCTTGGTAAACATCTCTATGCCGTTTTCAGTAATAAGGATCTCATCCTCTATATTATAGGTCTGACGACGAGAGCTGTAGAAGGGGTATTCAATGCACAGCACCATGCCCGGCTCAAATGTACGGGTTTCCTTCGGGCCGATAAAAGGTGCTTCTTCGCCGGTAATATCGCAACTAATGGAATGACCGAAATGTCCTCTTACATAACCGGGAATATGGATGGTATTGTTGACGCCTTCAAATACATCGCAGAAGCGAACGCCAGGGCCAATATGAGCTTTGGCATATTCGTAGCCCTTATAAAGCTCGGCATACAGAGCTTCCCTTTCGGGAAGTGTCCTGCCGCCAACGGCATAGGTACGAGCAAGGTCTGACTTGTAACCATCGGCATACGGGCCGCCATCCAGACGAACCAGATCGCCAACATCCAAGCGCATATCATCCGGAATCCATGCGGGCGTATAAGTGCTGCCAAAGGTGTGCGCCTGACTGAGACTGGTCATCTGAGGACTCTGCTCCAAACAATAGTGATGGAACAGATAATGAATATCAGCAGGGGTCATCCCGGGGAGTGTGGCACGCATCGTAAGGTACATGGCGCGCTCTGCGGCCTTGGCATTGCGGCGAAGGACTTCGATTTCCCAAGGAGTTTTAATGGTTCTGGCCTCATTAAGAGCCTTCGTGCAATCCACAACGTTTTCACGTCCGAAGTGATTCCAAAGGAAATCCGCTTCCTCCATGCTGGTCCACTTGTTGGCAATACCGATCTTCATCCCGGGTTTTTCATTATCCAACAGTTCACAGGCCATTTTCCAAGTTTTGTTAAGGTCAGGCTGAGTTTCCTTCTTCATTCCTTCTACGGCAAGATCTTCAATATAAATCCACACGGGGTAGGTATAAAGAGTTATATCCTTGCTGCAGGCCTTTTCGGCAACTGCTTTCTCGAATTCACTGATCACAAGACCAACCTTACCGGACTTATTTACAACAGCGGCAGATGCTCCCACACGGCCGGAGCGATATACGTTTCGGGAGCAATGGCCGGTTGCATAGAAAATGTCATGGGGTGCAGTCAGAATCAGGGCATCCAGTCCCGCTTTATCCATCTGTTCAAGAATTCGAGTCTTTATAGCATTCTGATCTCTTCCTGGGTACAATTCAGCTACATCCTTTCTATGTGATTTTCTAAGGTTACTTTATAAGACCGATTTCGGCGTAGTAGTCCTGGGCTGCATCAGCAAAGGGGATGAGCTGGCAGGCAAGAACATTTTCATGATTGCCGTACTGGCCGGCCTGAGGATGCGCAGCCTTAAGGGCATCATTGTTGGTATCAATCGCCTCGACCCAGTCGCGAACGAGCTGATAATCGGTGGTATCTAAGCAGACGTAAACATTACGGACACCGACAGTGTTGATGGTACCTTCTGAGGAGTAGAGAGCTGCATCGACTGTGGTCTTCTGGAACGCAGGCTGCAGGGAGATGATCTTTTCAATCTCTTCATCGGTCATGGTGAGAAGCTTGATGCCGTCAGACAGGCCGACATCCTGCATGGTTGCATTCGGGACAGCGGTAACAGCGCAGAAAACGTCCAGTTGCTTGTTCTTCAGAGCCTCTGCTGCATCCTTGGTAGAGATGGATTCAACAGACTTGAAATCTGCATCGGTCAGACCATAGGTCTCGCAGATATATCCCCAGTAGTAGTTAAACATCGTACCGGAGGCAACGCCTATCTTCAGACCCTTGCAGTCGGCGAGGCTGGTTGCCTCAACATCCTTGCGTGCAAAGAACTGAATGGTGGTCATGTTGCCGCTCGTGATGTAGCGAACCTTGCCAGCCAGAGTGTCAAAGCCTCTCTCGCCGTTGTAGGCAGCAACAACGTCATCTGCCATCGCAGAGCAGAGGATAACATCGCCAGAAGCAAGCAGACGCAGGCTTTCAGCACCGCCGGTGGTGACTTCGGGCTTTGCGGTGTAATAGTTGGGGTACTCATTCTGGAGAATGGCGCCGATCGTGCTGGCAGCAGCATAGCCAACCCCGGAAGATGTGCCGCAGCCGACGGTGATCTCAGTCTTGGTGCGGGTGACGACAGGCTCCGCAGGAGCTTCGACGGGTGCTTCAGCAGGTGCTTCAGCAGGTGCTTCGGTTACTGCAGGAGCAGCGGTGCCGCAGGCGGCCAGTGCAAGAACCACGGTAAGTGCGAGAATCAGGCAAAGCAGTTTTTTCATGTTTTTTCCTCCATGATTTTTTAATTTTATTCGCATTTTATTGCAGACAGTAATACGATTTGTCATGTAGCAACAGGCGCGTCGGGATGGCGGTTTTCAAGTCTGCACAGCAGATGAACGCCAACGCCGAGGACAAGTCCAATTAGATCGGTGATAACTCCCGGCCAAATACAAAGGATTGCCGCAGCAGCGAGCATGATACGGAAAAGCGTCTTCGGTCTGCCCATCGGGGTATGTCCCTGAATGGCGCACGCAAGGCAGTAAGTGCCAACACAGGCAGACGTAAAAGCCCAAATGATGCTGAGAACGGAGCCCTCGTTTAGGAGCACTGTATTGTAGACAAAGACAAAGGGAAGAATAAATCCGTTCAAAGCAAGCTTGAAAGCTGTAAAACCGCATTTTGACGGATTGCACATGGCAATACCGGAGGCTGTATATGCCGCCAGTGCAACAGGCGGAGTGACATTGGAGATGATGCCGAAGTAAAAAACAAACAGGTGAGCCGCAATGGGCAGAACGCCCATTTCAATGATGGCAGGAGCAACAAGCGTTGCAAGCACAAGATAACAGGCCGTTGCCGGCATACCCATGCCCATGATCAAAGAAGCAAGCGCTGTGATAATAAGCAACACCCAGAGTCTGCCGTTAGCAATATTAACCAGAACGGCCGACAGACGGAATGAGAGTCCCGAGCCGGTAACCGTACCTACGATGATACCGACAGCCGCGCAGGCAATCGCAACGCCACAGCTTCCGCGGCCGGCCGCAACGCAGAATTCTTTGAAACGTTCCTTGGTGAATCGGGTCTGCTTCGTGCAGCAGCTCAGCAGGAAGGTAAAGCCAATGGTAATGATACCGGCCTTGGTGACGGTGGTACGGAAAACACTGATCAGGAGAATCAGAACCAGCATCGGGAACAGCAGGTAGAATTGCTTGATAGCCAACCTAAAGCTGGGCATTTCCTCGCGCTTCAGTCCAATCAGATGATGGCGCATACTGTACAGATCTACCATGAAATAGAGTGCAAGATAATATAGCACCGCAGGAATGAATGCAGCCTTTACGACATCCCAGTAAGTGATGCCTAGAATCTCGGCAATCAGGAATGCGGCCGTAGCCATAACCGGCGGCATGATGGAGCCGCCTGTAGATGCAACTGCCTCTACTGCACCGGCAAAATCCGGTTCATAGCCAAGCTTCTTCATCATGGGAATACTGAAAGTACCAGTGCCGATAACATTAGCGCTCGGAGTGCCGGAGATAGTGCCAAACAGTGCGGAAGCCACAATTGCAACCTTAGCGGGACCGCCGCGGTATTTACCAACCAACGAGGTGGCCAGTGTAGTAAAGTAGTCTCCGATACCGGTAACGGTAAAGAGAGAGCCAAGAATAATGAACAGGCAGATAAAGGTCGCGGAGGAGGTCAGCGGAGTTCCCTGAATACCTTCAGTAGTGTAGACAATAATGTGAATCCAGCGAGAGAAGCGGAAGCCGCTGTGCGCAAGAAGTGACGGCAGATACTTCCCGAGGAAGGCATAAGCAATAAAGCACATTATGACGATAGACAGCACTTTACTGATTCTGCGCCAGGATGCATACAGAAGTGCAGCAATCAGCATGACACCGAACAGCACATCGATAGGCGTCGTAACTCCGTTGCGCAACTCGTATATCTTGTAAATATACAGGAGCCAAACACAGCTTCCGACACCCGCAAGTACGCCTAATATGTCCAAAGCCTGCAGCCATTTTTTCCCCTTGTCTTTATGGAAGAGATTGATATAGGCAATCAGAAAAATCAGTCCCAAGTGGGCTGCCTTCTGGGCCGTCCCCTTCAGATTGCCGAAGGTTGCCGTGTAAAGGTGAAAGCAGACAAAGCTGATGCATGCAATCAATTCCAAGACAGACAGGAATCGGTCAATTTTTTTGGTTTCTGTCATTTTTTCTTCTCCTCATTAGCGTATTTTCCCGGTTATCACATAATCAGTGTATCCATTACTTTGCTGAAATCGTCTACTTCATCTAAATGGAGAATCTGATCGATTGCCCTTTCTACTGCAGACTCCGTGAGGATCATTGACGCCTGGAGACGGAATTTCTCCACCGTCTCGTCAATCGTCATGGGGTCATAAAGCGGATGCCCCTTGGAGAATTCCACACGCTTTGAGAATTCACGTCCGTCCTTCAGAACAATTTTGACGGTTTGTAGCGCAACAGGATCATTTGCTGGAGTGTCTACAATGCGAGCAATCATGTCACGGACAGGCTCGGAGCAGATCCGCTCATCCTTGTACTGCTTCAGGGTCAGCTCGCCGTCCAGTAAAGCCACAGCAATGCCGTAGCCGAGACTGTATCTTGCTTCCAGATCCGTTTCCGGGAGCAGGTAACGGTACGTAGGTTTGCTCTTCTGTAGATCAACATAGACAGCCTTCACATCGTCAGCGTCAATTTGATGCTCCGCTTTCATTTCCAATACAGCCTGAAGCACCTTGTGATGTGCCCAGCAGTTGGGATAAGGCTTGATGGTAATACCGGGATTAACCAGCATGAAGGGGTTTCCGAGGTCTTTTATCAACCAGTCGATTGCGTAAGCTCCCGGTCCGGCAAGAGCATCCAGCATACCGAAGCGTCCCTCCAGGGGCTGCGGATCGGCAGTAAAGCCTTCCTTTGCCAACAGAGCCGCCGTGATTCCGTTGCGGCTTGCATTGCCAGCATGAAGTCCCATACTCATGTTGCCGATATTTTGGCTCAATCCCGCGCCCATTGATGCTGCAATGCCCATCGCGCGGGCCGCTGTGGCCTCGTCCAATCCTAAAAGGCGTGATGTCTGAGCTGCGCCGACGACCGCTCCGAAAAAGCCGCTCGGATGCCAGCCACGGACTCTCATATCCCATGCTTCACCGGTAATCTTATTCAGACGCTGAAACAGATCGTAAGAAAGAATCTGTGCAGAAAGAAGTTTTTTTCCGCTCAGGTGGTACTTTTCGCCCAAAGCGACCAATCCCGGGACAATTGTTACCGAAGGATGGGATGGGCCGGAATCGTCAAAGCAAATAGTATGCGCAAGAATGCCAGTAGCAAAGGCAGCATTTTCCACAGTAGTCTTTCTGCCCTTGCCGAGAATGCGGCAGTCTCCAGCGGAAGCGATGTCTCCGAGATAACGTTGAAAAATATCGCTCCGGGGTTGAGATACTTCCGCCAATGCGCAACCTATGCAGTCAAGGAAATGCTTTTTTGCCAAAGAAAGTGCCTCTTCCGGGAAATCCTCATACCTTGTGCCCATATAGAAGTGTAGAAATTCACCGGTATAATTTCTCATGTATTCGCCTCATTTCCATAGTTTTTTGTTATTTATGCATAATATATCATGCAAGCTTGTAATTGTGAAATAGTTGTTTTGTCTATTTTCGATAGCTTTTTGCTATAGTTTTTGCGTTGATTTTTTTGAATTATTGAGTATACTGATAGTAATGAGAGTATAGCAAACAAAACGCACATATCATCTATGAGGAGGAACCATGCGCTTTGATTCTTTGAGTATTCGGCAGATAGAATACCTCCTTATTCTTGCTCAGGAGCAAAATTTTACCCGTGCTGCCGAAAAACTCTTCATATCGCAGCCCACACTTTCTCAGACCGTACACCGTATTGAAGATGAAAACCATATTACTCTGTTCAACAGGGATAAGAAGCAGGGATTTCTTACCGAGGAAGGCTTGCTTTTTGTCCGTTTTGCCGAGAATATATACCGGCACATGACCGAGCTGAATAGTCAGCTCGCTCTGTTGGAGCAGAGCCGGAGCTGCACGCTTTCTTTGGGTGTAGGCTACGCGCTGGGTAATATCTATCTTTCGAAGAAACTGAGCATGTTCCGTAAAGCATACCCGAATGTGAAAATATCTCTTGTGGAAGCTTCCTCCGCCGTTCTGGAGCAGAAGAGTGTTGACAGTGAAATTGATATCGCCTTTGTTCTCCTTCCTCTTCAGACTCTGTCCCTTCCTTATATCCCGCTTCAGGACGGAGAGATTGTGCTGACCATGTCCAAATCAAATCCGTTGAATGAGTTTTCCGTTTCTGCCGATGACGGCGGTCTTGACTGGTTTGACTTGCATAAATGCGTCAACTCATTCTTTGTGCGCTCTGCCGTGGGAAACCGCACAGAATTGTTAGCTGAACAGCTGTTGCGATCCGCGGATTTTACTCCGCAGCTCTCGATGAGGGTGAGAAACACCTCGACCGCGGTACGCATTGTCAGTCAAAGCAACGACTTGTTGATTGCGCCGGATTTGTATCTTTTCAGTGAGGATGCCAATACGATCTCAAAAATCAATATGTACCGTATTCTTGGCAACAAGCTGAAGTGGACGCTGGTTGCTGTTCTGCCACATGGAGAGGCCGGTATGTCAAGACCCGCCCAGGATTTTATTCACTTATTGGAACGCTGAACGCTGCGGCACAGACGAGCGCGAAGTGAAACGCCTTGTAGTTCTCTGCGCCGGTGCGCAGATAAAAAAGCTGCCCTGCTTGTGCGCGGGGCAGCTTGAATATTCTTAGTAATGTTGCAGCAGGCAATTTTCGCAACTGCGCATCGCCGGTTCCTCTACGCCATTTTTACGCCATTTCTGCGTGGGGATGCGTAGGGAAATAGGAACTTTTATGTTTTGACTTCATCCGAAAATGCCTGTCCTATCAAGCTTTATCGGCATTTGTGCGTTTGCGGAGACTTATAGAAACAGGCTCGTTTTCGACGATGCCTAATTTCATATATCTCTGCATCTCCTTAAGAAGTCTTGAGCCGTCAGATATTCCGCAGGCAAACGCCTTCGGTCCGCGCCGTTTTCGCAGATATGAATGCGTCCGGCGCGGCAAGACGATTATAGCAGATAAGCGCCTCCCCCTCAAGCGGTTTTTACAAATAATCTTTTGTCGGGGTGCATGCGGCTTTTGTGTCTGGACGGAAAATGCTCCCTGAAGCTTTTCGGAAAGCCGTTGCTTTTATTCGTGTCAATGATTATGGTCGCAGCGTAAATCTATAAGCCGCCTTTCATTTCCGCGCCTGCGATACGATTTTCCATGCGTCATTTTTGCAACGGTTCGGTGTGGAGCAGTATGGAATTGCGTTAGATCATATAGCGGAAAATGTTCCGAGAGCAAGAATTATCGGTATTTATAGAATAATATTGAGACAAAAAATCTGGCTAATCGCCATCTACGTCTTATTTTCTAACGCTTCCGGATCATTCGCGGCGTCTTATCCCATCAAAGAATAGGCGGCCAAGAAACAGCTTGACAAGTTTCCGATTCCAGAGTATATTGTGTTTACTATTTCGGAAACACATTGGAGGTAGCGCGGCATGGACGACCGATTGCAGCAGCAGCTGCAGGTACTCAACCGCCTGTATAAGGAGAGCGAACATGTTTACAGCAGTCTCGCCTCAAAGCTGGGGATGACGGATACCGCCTTTTGGGTGCTGTATGCGATCACTCATGCCGAGGGGCCGCTGACCCAGAACGACCTGTGCAACGGCTTCTTTTTCCCCGTGCAGACCATCCATTCGGCGATCGGCAAGCTGCACGGGGACGGACTGCTGGAACTGCAGGTCATTCCCGGCACAAAAAACCGCAAGGCGATCATACTGACGGAGACAGGGAAAGCCTTTGCCGCAGAAACGATCGGCAAAGCGGACGAAATAGAGAAAAACGCGTTCCTGTGCTTTAGCGCAGAAGAACGGGAATTATATCTTTCGCTGTTCAAGCGTCATATCGAATACCTGAAAAGCGAAGAAAAACGTGTACTGGATCTCATTCCGGAACAAGGAGGCTATAATGAACCTGCTGCTCACCCTTGATGAAAATTATCTGCTGCCCTGCAAGGTCATGCTGGATTCCTTTTTTGCCAGCAATTCCGGCGAAACGGGCGTGACGGTATATCTGCTCCACAGCGCCATCCCCGCGGGGAAGCTGGAGGAGCTGGCGGACTTCTGCTCTGACTTCGGCGCGGAATTAAAGCCTGTCGCCGTTGATACGGCGCTCTTCGAAAACGCACCTACCAGCAGGCGTTATCCGAAGGAAATGTACTACCGGCTGCTCTCCCCGCTGATCCTGCCGCAGGAAACGGACCGGGTGCTGTATCTCGACCCGGATATGCTCATCATCAACCCGCTGCGCCCCCTGTGGGAAACGGACCTGAACGGAAAGACCTTTGCGGCGGCTTCTCACACGGGGCTTACCGAAATGGCGAACGATATCAACAACATGCGTCTGGACACCGAGCATGAATATTTCAACTCCGGCGTCATGCTCATCGACCTGAACTCCGCGCGGAAGCTCGTCACCTCCGAGGCCGTTTTCGGATGTGTCAGCGAGCATGAGCGGGAGCTCATCCTGCCAGACCAGGACGTTTTCAACATTCTCTACGGCGATCAGACCCTTCCGGTGGAGGACGCTCTCTGGAATTACGATGTGCGGAACTACTCCAAGTACCTCATTCGCAGCGCCGGCCGGCATGACCTGAATTGGGTGATGCAGAACACGGCGGTCCTGCACTTCTGCGGCAAAAACAAGCCGTGGCACGAGGACTACAAAAACCCGTTCGGAATGCTGTACCTGCACTATATGGATCTGACCGAGCGGAGGCAGCAGTCATTGCGCCAAAGCCGGAAAGAACTGCCGCTTACATAAAGCTCCTGTGGCCGTTCGTCACGGGCAGCGGCAAAACGGCCCGGTGCAAAAGCAAAAAGTCCACATGGCAAAGCTCCGCCCACGGGCCGTCCGGTCCATGGGTGGAGCTTTATTCTGTCATTCTTCGGTTTTGTTTTCCCCGGCGGAGGGAGCTTCTTCGCTGTTTGCTTCCTCGTCTGTCTTTCCGCTCGGCTTTTCCTCCTCGGAGCGGCCGTCGGTCATGGATATCTTCTTCGCGGGGCGCTCGATGGTGGGGTCCGCGGCGGCGGCCTTCGCGGCCTTGACGGAGATGGGCATGAACTCGCCATGCTCAAAGTAGTAATTGAACTCCTCGGCCTCCATGGTCTCGTTCTCAAGGAGGTATTCGGCGATGTCCCTGACCTGCTCGACGTGGTCGGTGAGTATCTTCTCGCACTGCGCCGCCGCGCGGTCAAAGATGGCCTTGACCTCCTCGTCGATGAGTCCGGCGGTCTCCTCGGAGTAGCTCTTGGTCTGGCCGAAGTCGCGGCCGATGAATATGCTGTGGCCGGAGCTGTCGTAGGAGATGGGGCCGAGCTTCTCGCTCATGCCGTAGCGCATGACCATGTCGCGCGCGATGGAGCTTGCTTGCTGGATGTCTCCGGACGCGCCGGTGGATATATCGTCAAGGAACAGCTTTTCGGAGATACGTCCGCCCAGCGCCATGACTATGCTCTCGAACATCTCGCCTCTGGACTTGAAGTTCTCGAGATCCTCCTGCGGGCGGAAGAGCGTGAAGCCGCCGGCCTGACCGCGGGGGATGATGGTTATATAATGCACCGGGTCGACATGCTCGAGATATCTGCCGGTGACGGCGTGACCTGCCTCGTGGTAGGCGGTGAGGCGGCGGGCCTTGTCGGACATTTTGCGGCTCTTCTTCTCGGGCCCCATCTGGACCTTGAGTATGGCCTCGTCCATGTCCTCCATGGTGACGAAGCGGTGTCTGCGGCGCACGGCCAGCAGAGCGGCTTCGTTCATCAGATTTTCGAGATCGGCGCCGGAGAAGCCGGGAGTACCCTTTGCAATGCTGCTCAGGTCGACGTCCTCGGCAAGCTGCTTGTCTCTCGCGTGGATCTTGAGTATCTCCTCGCGTCCGCGGATGTCGGGCAGGCCGACATATACCTGACGGTCAAAGCGGCCGGGACGCAGCAGCGCGTTATCAAGGATATCCGCGCGGTTGGTCGCCGCCATGACGATGACGCCCTCGTTGCTGCCGAAGCCGTCCATCTCGACGAGCAGCTGGTTGAGCGTCTGCTCGCGCTCGTCGTGACCGCCGCCGAGACCGCTGCCGCGCTGACGTCCGACGGCGTCTATCTCGTCGATGAAGATGATGGCGGGAGCCACCTTCTTGGCCTGGTCAAAGAGGTCGCGTACACGTCCCGCGCCGACGCCCACATACAGCTCCACGAAGTCGGAGCCGGAGATGGACAGGAACTGAACGTTCGCCTCGCCGGCGACGGCCTTGGCAAGCAGGGTCTTGCCGGTCCCCGGAGGGCCTACGAGAAGTATGCCCTTGGGTATGCGTGCGCCCATGGAGGTATACGCCTTGGGGTTCTTGAGGAAATCGACGACCTCCTCAAGCTCTTCCTTCTCCTCGTCGCAGCCCGCGACGTCGGCAAAGGTCTTTTTGTTCTTCTCGTCGGAGCCAAGGCGGGTGCGCGCCTTGCTGAACTTGGCAACGCCGCCTGCGCCGCCGCCCGCTCTGTTCATCATGACGTACCAGAGTATCATCGTGACGGCCATTATGAGGAGGTACGGCAGGAAGCTCATCCACCACGGGACGACGAAGCCCTCGGTATAGTCGAACTCCTCAAGCACGCCGGAGTCATACTGCTCCATGATGAGGTCGCCGAAGTCCTCATAGAACACGGCGAAGCTGTACAGGCTGTAGGTCTTTTCCACGGTAGGCTCCACCGGGTCGCCGGTGCGCACCTTGAGGATGATGTCGCTGCCCTCCGTGACGAAGGACTGCACCTTTTCATTCTTGAAAAGATCGACCAGCTCGGAATAGCTATCCACCCTGTTGGGGGCAGCGTCTCTTGTCATGGTGAAGATTATCGCGACGAGTATCACCATCAAAAGCGCGTAAAAGCCAAAATCTCTTGTTCTGTTTCGGTTAGGTTTCAAACGTTATTCACATCCTTAATGCCGCAGCATTGCATTTACAAAGTTATTTGCCGGAGTATATCTCGGGCTTAAGAACGCCGATATAGGGCAGGTTGCGGTATCTCTCGTTATAGTCGAGTCCGTAGCCCACGACGAACGCGTCCGGCACCTCAAAGCAGGAGTAGCTCGCATACACATCGGCCTTGCGGCGGGCGGGCTTGTCCATCAGGGTGACGATGTCAATGGACGCGGGTCCTCTGCCCATGAGGTAATTTTTGAGGTAATTGAGCGTCACGCCGGAGTCGAGGATATCCTCGACGATGATGACGTGGCGGCCCTCGATGCTCTCGTTGAGGTCCTTATTTATCTTGACCGCGCCGGTGGAGCTGGTGCCGCTGTATGAGGAAACGGCCATAAAGTCCATCGAGCAGTTTATATCCACATGACGCATGAGATCGGCCATAAAAATAAAGCAGCCCTTGAGAACGCCCACGAAAATGGGGTCCTTGCCGTCGAAATCGCGCGAGATCCGGCTGCCTGCCTTGGCGACGGCCGCTTCTATCTCCTCCGCGGAGATAAGAACTCTCTCTATATCCTCTACCATTATTCTTTTTTTCTCTCCCGTTTATTCTTTTTCGATTTGTATCCTGACGACCCTGTCTCCGACGGAAGCGGCGACACGCCGGTCCACCGCGAGGCCGCACACGGCGACGACTCCCTTTTCGTCCCGTATGACCGGGGTGAGGTCGCGCTGCCGCTGGGTCATGCCGGCCTCGTTGAAGAGGCTTTTGAGACTCTTCGTGCAGTTTCTGCCGATCGGGCTTATCCTGTCTCCGTCTCTTCGCGACGTGACAAACATATTACCACATATGCAGTCGGATTTGAAGAGATAAGTTTTGAACAAGCCGTTAATTTCTTCAGTTTTTTCAACCATCTCGGAGCGGATGAGCAGCCCGGCCTCGGGGATGTGCAGCGTCTCGCCGGGGATAAGCTCCCGCTCTTTAATTTCAATATGCTCGTCCGCGCCGAAATATATCCTCCCCTGCTCTCGCCGGAGCCTTATCCCCGGCAGGTCAAGGAAGGCAAGACCGCTGCCCCGCGTGAGCGCCAGCACGGCCTCAGCATGAGCCTGCGAGAGGCTTTTGGGGCAGAGCATGCGGACGACGCGCCCGGCGAGCGCCGGATGGAGCGCCGCGAGAGAGCGTGTACCGACGCTCTCGCCGTCGAAATTTTTTTCGATGAAGCCGCGTGCCGCGCCGTCGATAAAATCGCCGTCCTGCCGCATAAGCTCCGCCGTGCGCAGCGCCGCCTCTGCAAAGCGGGGGTTCAGCTCGCGCATAACGGGAGTCACGCGGTGTCTTATGATGTTGCGGCTGTAGTCGTCGAGGGCGTTGGTGCTGTCCTCGACATGGGGGACGCCGTTTGAGTCGAGATAGCGCTCGATCTCGGCGCGCGTCATATCAAGGAGCGGCCGGACTATCCTGCCCCGGACGGGCGGTATGCCGCACAGCCCCGCAAGCCCCGCGCCGCGGCAGAGGTTGAATATCACGGTCTCCGCGTTGTCGTCGGCGTTGTGGGCGGTCGCGATACGGCCGCAGTCAAGCTCGTCGGCGGTCCTTTCAAGGAACTCATAGCGCAGGAGCCTCGCGGCCTCCTCCGTGCCGAGTCCGTTTTTTTCGGCGTACTGCGCCACATTTCCGTGAGAAACGACGCATAGGATGTTATTGTCCCGGCAGAATTTCTCCACAAAGCGCGCGTCACGCAGGCTCTCCTCGCCGCGCAGACCGTGTTCGTAGTGCGCCGCCGCTACCTCTATCCCCAGCTCCTCGCTCTTCGACCGCAGCATGTGCAGCAGGCACATCGAATCCGCGCCGCCGGACACCGCGCACAGCACGCGGCTGCCGCGGGGGAGCATGCCGTATTTTTCCCAAAGCTCAGTACTCATCGTCGTGCAGCTTCTCCACCGAGCCGAAGGTGGTGTACTCGGGCAGCCACGAAAGCTCGACCGTGCCGGTCGCGCCCTTGCGGTTCTTGAGGATGATGGCCTCGGCGAGATTCGGGTTAACGCTTTCCTTGTTGTAGTAGCCGTCGCGGTAGAGGCCGATGACCACGTCCGCGTCCTGCTCGATGGCGCCGGACTCACGCAGGTCGGAGAGCATGGGGCGCTTATCCTGGCGCGACTCGTTGGCACGCGACAGCTGCGAGAGGCATATGACCGGCACGTTCAGCTCCTTGGCCATTATCTTGAGCATACGGCTGATGTCGCTGACGGCCTGGGTGCGGCTCTCGTTCGACCAGCTGTGGCCGCTGCCCGCGGACTGCATGAGCTGCAGGTAGTCGATCACCACGAGGTCGAGTCCCGGCACTCTGCGGCACTGCGCGTTCATGTCGGAGACGGTGAGGGTGGGGTTGTCGTCGATACGGATGTTGGTGGCGCTGAGCGTCTGCGCCGCGTCGGACACATCCTGCCACTGCTTGTCGGTGAGCTGCCCGGTGAGCAGATTGTAGAGCGGAACGAGCGCCGCCCTCGACAAAAGGCGCATGACGAGCTGCTCCCTCGACATTTCGAGAGAGAACATCGCCACGGTCTTTCTCAGGTTCATCGCCGCGTGGAGAGCCATGTTGAGTGCTATGCTCGTCTTGCCCATGCCGGGGCGGGCGGCGATAAGGATAAGCTCGCTCTTGTTGAGACCGAGTATCATTCTGTCGAGGTCGGGCAGGCTCGTCTCAAGTCCGGGGATCTTGTTCCCGGAGGCCGAGGTCTCCGCCAGCTCGTCAAAGACGTTCTGCACCACCGTGGACACGGGCATAAGCCCGCCCACGTTGCGGCCCTGCCGCAGGGCGTAGATCTTCCTCTCGGCGGCCTCGAGCATGGTCTCGGCCTCGCCCGAGCCCTCGTAGACCATGTTGTTTATCTCGTCGGCGGTCTCGCCCAGACGGCGCAGCAGCGCCCGGTCCCGGACGATGGCGGCGTATTCGAGAACGTTCGCCGCCGTGGGGGTGACGCGCATTAGCTCGGCGAGATAGTTCTCGCTGTCGTCCTGATACACGCCGCGCACCTTCATCTGGTCCAGCACCGTTACCGGGTCGATGGTCTGACCGTAGGAGAACATCGCGTTCACGGTCTCGAAGATGTCGCGGTTGAGCTTTATATAAAACTCATCCGCCTTAAGCTTTTCCAGCACCTCCGGCACGCACCGGGGGTCAATGAGCATGGAACCGATGACCGCCTGCTCCGCCGCGGCGGAGTGGGGCGTCTTTCTGCCCAGCAGCTCTTCCATTACCTCACCTGTCCTCTATGACCAGAACGTTGATATTGCCGCTGATCTCGTAGCCCAGCTTCGCCTTTACGGTGTAGGAGCCGAAGGCCTTGATGGGGTCGGCCTGAACTATCTTGTTTTTCTCGATCTCGATGCCGTGCTGCTCGCGGAGCGCGTCGCTGATCTCCTGCGAGGTGACGGCGCCGAAGAGCTTGCCGCCGCTGCCGGCCTTGGCTCTCACCGTGACCTGTACGCCCGCGAGCTTCCTCGCGTTCTCCTCGGCAAGGGCCTTTTCCCTGGCCATCTGCGCCTGCTTTGCCTTTTCCTTGAGCTTGAGGGCGTTGAGATTGTCGGCGGTAGCCTCGGTGGCGAGGTTCCTCGGGAGAAGGTAATTTCTCGCGTAGCCGTCGGAGACCTCCTTCATCTCGCCCTTCTTGCCCTGTCCGCGTACATCGGTAGTGAATATGACCTTCATTTTCAGTATCTCCTGTTCGTTAGATTTATCCCAGATAATCGTCTATCGCCGCGTAGACCTTTTTCAGCGCGGTCTTAACGTCCGTATTCTTGAACTGGGCGGCCGCGGCGCTCCTGTTTCCGCCGCCGCCGAGCTTTTCCATTACTATCTGCATGTTCAGCTCTCCTATCGAGCGCGCGGAGGCGAACGCCCCGCCGTGGCCGTCGGGGGCCACGACTATCGACGCGTCGACGCCGGAGATGTTCAGAAGCTCATCCGCCGCCTGCGCCGCGACGACGCGCTCCTGCGGCTCCTCGGGTGCCGCGATGGCGACGTTGCGGTAGAGCGTGGCGTTCTGCATGATCTTGTAGCGCGAGATGGTGTCGTCCATATCCGTCTGCAGGAGCTTTTTCACGTCCGTGGTGTCAGCGCCCATGCGCCGCAGGTATGCCGCCGCGTCAAAGGTGCGCTCGCCGGTGCGGATGGTGAAGCTCTTCGTGTCGAGGACTATGCCGGAGAGTACCGCCTCGGCCTCGCAGCGGAGGACATCGTCCCGGTCGAGCTGCTCCTGCATCATCTCCGCGATCAGCTCGCACACGGAGGAGGCGTAGGGCTCGATATAGCCCATGGCGGCGTTCTGGATATAGGTCGCGGCGACTCTGTGGTGGTCGATGACCGCCACGCGGTTGCAGGCCGTGAGCAGATCCGCATCCTCCACCTGCTCCGGCCGGTTGGTGTCGACCACTACGAGGAGCGTTTTTCCGTCGGCTCTCAGGATGGCCTCCTGAGGGCTTATGAACACGTCCTTGTACTCCGGCTCGGCGGATATGCGCGATATCAGCGCCGCGGAGGCGTTTTTCTTCAGGTCGATGACGATGTTAGCCTTCACGCCCTGCTTCCTCGCAAGGCAGCATACGCCGACCGACGCGCCGACGCTGTCGAGATCGGCGAACTTGTGTCCCATGACAAGGACTCGTGAGGAGTCGTGCATAAGCTCGGCGAAGGTGCTGGCCATGACGCGGGACTTGACCTTGGTGCGGGTCTCTATCTCGAAGCCGCGCCCGCCGTAGAACTCGAAGTTGAGGCGGTTCTTGATGACCGTCTGGTCGCCGCCGCGCGAGAGCGCAAGCTCCGCCGCGACGTTCGCGAACTGCAGCGCCTCGTCGAAGCCCGAGGCGTCCACCCCGAGGCCTATGCTTATTGAGGCGCTCACGCCGTTGGGGCTGACGACCTTGTGCAGCTGGTCGGTAATGCTGAACTTATCCTCCTTCAGCTTCTCTACGCAGCGCTTTTCCATCACGATAATATAGCGGTCGCGCTCATAGCGGCGGATAAGGCCGTGGTAATTCTCACACCACTGAGTGAGCTGGTCGTCGATGGCCTCGGTGAGGTCGTTCTTTATGCGGTCGGGCTGGTTCTTCAGCAGCTCGTCGAGATTGTCCGCGACGATTATGCCCGCGACGGGGCGGGAGCTTTCGTACTCGCGGCGGATGTTGTCGTACTCGGTCACGTCCATCCAGTAGGTTATGCCCATGAAGGCGCCGTCCTCGTCGCTCTTTTCCGAGCGGACGATGTTGCCGTGGACGCGGTAGCGCTTCCCGCCGATCTCAAGGATGCCGGGGTACTGGGTCTTGCCCTCCATGAGCCATTTGCCGCTGAACTCCGGCACCATGTCGGCAACGCGGGCGTCAAGGCGCGCCCCGGTGCTGCCGCACATGGTAAAGAACATCTCGTTGCCCCAGACTATGCGCGAGTCCTCGAGCCGGAACACCGCGATGGGCAGCGGGAAATTCATGAGAGTGTTGTTTTTCGCCGTTTCGGTGTCGTAGGTCACCGACTCGATGTAGGCCGCGAGCTGCTTTCGCTTTCTTCGGCTCACGATGAGCGAGTAGATGACGAGCAGCAGTATCACGGCTCCCTCGGCCGCCGCCAGCTCGTACATCTTGAAAAACAGCGTTGCCGCCGCGAACAGCACCATGAAGAACAGGTGCATGCGTACATTCGGCTCGGCAAGCCTCTTCAGATTTTTGTTCATCTTTATCCTCCAAGGACAGCTGTCCCATTTTAGTGCATTATTAAGATATTATAGCAAACCCGGATTATCTTTACAACGATAATTTTCACGGTGAGAAGAATAATAGATAATGTCCTGTTTATTTTTTCGCCTCGGTTCGGAGACGGGCGTGTCCCGTCGTTTCAAAAGGGGGTAAAAACTGTGAAAGCTGTCATTATGGCGGGGGGCGAGGGTACGCGGCTCAAGAGCATTACCGGCGACGCGCCGAAGCCTCTCGTCCCGCTCTGCGGCGCGCCGCTGATGGAGCATATAATACGTCTCCTGCGCGATAACGGCTTTACCGATATCTGCGCGGCGGTGAAATACCGCGCCGGGGACATATCCGGGCGCTTCGGCGACGGGAGCGCGCTGGGCGTCTCCCTCACCTACCGGACGGAGGAGGAGGCGCGCGGCACCGCGGGCGCGGTGAAAAACTGCGAGGATTTCTATGGGGACGAGGATTTTCTGGTGATAAGCGGAGATGCCGCCTGCGATTTTGAGCTCTCGCGGCTCATGCGTGAGCATAAAAGGCGCGGCGCGGCGGTGACTCTGGCGCTGTACCGCCACAGCGAGCCTCTGCGCTTCGGTCTGGCCGTGACCGACGGCGAGGGCTTTGTCCGCAGCTTCATCGAAAAGCCCGACTGGCCCCACGTTGTGACCGACCTTGTGAACACGGGGATATACGTCGTCTCGCCGCGCGTGATGGCGCTCGTGCCGTCCGGCCGTCCCTTCGACTTTGCGAAGGACCTCTTCCCGCTGCTCCTTGATCGCGGCGAAAGGCTGCTCGGCGTTCCCATGGAGGGCTACTGGTGCGACGTAGGCACGCCGCTCTCCTATTACCGCTGCTGTGCCGACGCGCTCGAGGGCAAGCTCAAAATAACCCTGCCCGACACCTTTCTCCCCGCGCCGCCCCCCGGCGAGGACCGCGAGGACGGCGAGGGCGAAAGCACGGAGCTTCTCTGTGCCGACCGCGCGTGGCTCATGGGCGCGATGAGCGAGGCGCTGATGGATATGGGCGCGGACTACTCCGACGGGCTGAGCCTGAACACCCCGCGCTTCGAGCTGCACGTCTCGCCGCTGTGCCGCTCCTCCGCGCTTCGCATAAGCGTGAAAGCCGACGACGCGGAGTTCGCGCGCTCGCTGTGTCTCTCCGCGCGGGAGCTTGCCGAGGCGCTTGAGCGGGAGCGGTGAAATAAAAAAAGCATTGCGCCGGCGCCCCTTTGTAAGGTATAATCCCGGTGGGAATACTTTATACAAAGGGGTGCGATCATGAATATCGAAAAAACCATAAAGAGCCTTGAGCTTCGCCGCTTCAAGGTCAGCCACTTCGCCACGTCAGCCGAGGCCGCCGACTATCTCTGCGGCGCGATACACGGCACCTCCGTCGGTATCGGCGGGAGCAAGACCGTCGACCAGCTCGGCATTTACGAGCGTCTCGCCGAAAATAACGAGGTATACTGGCACTGGAAGGTCCCCGGCGCGGAGACGCTGGAAAAGGCCAACGCCGCCCATGTCTATCTCAGCTCCGCCAACGCGATCTCCGAAAACGGCGAGATACTCAACATCGACGGGCGCGGCAACCGCCTCGCCGGTCAGGTGTACGGGAACAAGAAGGTCTACATAGTAGCCGGCACGAACAAGATATGCCCGGACTTCGACTCCGCGCTCTACCGCGCGCGCAACGTCGCCGCCGTGCAGAACAGCCGCCGCTTTGAAAACTCCAACCCCTGCCGCATAGACGGCAAATGCCACGACTGCCGCATGGAGAGCCGTATCTGCAACGCGCTGCTGGTGCTGTGGGGGCCGATGATGGGCATGGAGACCGAGATCGTCCTCATCGACGAAGAGCTTGGAATGTGAGGCGGGCGCATGAGTATCGTAAGACGCGCCGATGAGCGCCCGTATTCCGAAAAGCAGCTTTTCGGCGGCGAGGGTGTGGCCGAAATGCACCCCATACTCAACGGAGCCGAAGAAATGTACGGCAAGGGCCGGCTTTTCAACCATGTTTTTCTCAAAAAGGGCTGCGAGATCGGCTGGCACATCCATCACGGCGACGGTGAATGCTACTACATTCTCAGCGGCCGCGGCGAGTACAGCGACAACGGCAATATCGTCACCCTCGGCCCCGGCGACATGAGCTTCGTCGGCGACGGCGAGGGCCACAGCCTGAAGAATAACGGCGACGAGCCGCTCGAGCTCATCGCGCTGGTGCTGTATGTGTGAGCCGCGCCGCGGCTGAGCGCGCGGAGCGTCCGCGTGTCCTCCGAAATTTCGGGCCGTTTCCCCTGTGAACAGACAGCATGCGGGAGGAGCAGGCCCCTCCCCCTGCGGGTGAACGGGCTTTATTGCCCGCTCTTTCCCCGGCCCTCCCGAGGCATTTTGCTTTTGCCGCTGTACGCCGCAGGTATGCGGCCGACGGCGTTTCTCTCTCCCTCTCATACATAAGAAAGCGCCCCGCGCGGCTCGTAATGTGAGCCGCGCGGGGCGCGATATTTATTTTTTCACCTGACCGTGGGCAGTCTCAGCACCACCTTGAAAAGGTCGCCGTCCACGAAAATGTCCAGCGTGCCGTGCTGAAGCTCCGCGAGGCTCTTCGCGATCGAAAGTCCAAGTCCGCTGCCCTCGCTGTTGCGCGAGGTGTCGCCGCGGACGAAGCGCTCCGTCAGCTCCTCGCCGCTCAGCTCGAGCCGGGCGCGGGAGATATTGCGGAAGGTCAGCACCGCGTCGCTCCCCTCGGTGTCGAGCGTGAGATATACCCTCGTCCCGTTCTGGGCGTATTTGAGGATATTGTTCATAAGGTTGTCGAAAATGCGCCACATGTGCCGGCCGTCGGCCATCACGGTCACAGGCTCGCCGGGCTTTTTCGTGACGAGCTCAAGATCCTTTGCGCCGAGGCGCTCCTGATATTCTCCCGCCGTCTGGTCGATAAGCACGCCCAGCTCGCAGCGCTCAAGGCTGACGGTGAGGTTCCCGGTGGACGCCTTGGAGGCCTCCATAAGGTCGTCGATGAGCTTCTTGAGCCGCGCGGACTGACGGTCGATGACCTCGAGATACTCGCGCATTTTCTCGTTCTCGGGCTGCTCCTTCTCCATCAGGTCGACATAGTTTATGATGGAGGTAAGGGGCGTTTTTATATCGTGGGAGACGTTGGTAACAAGCTCGCTGCGGAAGCGCTCGCTCCGTATGCGCTCCTCCACGGCCTTGGTCATGCCGCCGCGGATGTTGTTTATGTCCTCGCCGTGCGCCTTCAGCTCGCCGATCATCCTCGAGGTGTCGACGCTCGCGTTCATGTCGCCGTTCGCCACGGCGCGGGCGGCATTTCTGAGCTTCACGGCACACCAGAGGAGATACGCGGCCGCGGCCGTCAGTACGAGCTTTTCGACGAACCACAGGAACGTGAGCGTACCGGGGCTGTAGCGGTTCAGCCGGAACATCACGAAGTCCGCGAGCAGCACCGCCGCCGCGATGAGTATGCCCCGGCTCGTGAGGGGCAGCTCGCGCACAAGCTCCCTGACCGAGCGCACGCCCTTTTTGAGTACGTCAAGCACAAAGCGGAGTATTTTCCATATGAGCGTATTTTTCCATATCGTGCCGGTCTTTGCGCGCACGGCGGTGCTCATGCTCCACCAGAGGAAGAAAAGCCCCGCGGCCAGCAGCAGGAACACGCTGAACGTCACCATCGGGACGCTTATCTTGGAGCCTGCGCCGATGAGTACGGCGCATATGGTGATACCGCTCATAATCAGTAGCGTGAAGATATCATAGGGTATCTTCTCGACGGCGGTGCCGCATATCTCCTCGCTCTCACGCCTGTGTCCCGCAGCGGAAAGCAGGAAAACGTACAGCGCCACGCCCAGCACGAAGGAGCCGAACACCGCCCATATCGCGGTATAGCGCAGGTAATAGCCAGTTCCGAACAGCACCTTCACGTTGTATATCTTGTCCCGGTACTTAAGCTCGCTCTTCAGGCGCGCGGTGACCTTATACACATGCTGTACGGGCGACTGATCAACAGCCTCAACGGAGGCGTCGCCGGGAGAGGTCAGGTCCGGCCACTCGGTCTTGTATGCGCTGAAGGTCTCCGTCCACTCGACCTTTTCGCCGTTGTAGTTGTCAAATATCACCTCGTCCCCGTCCTCGATGGTGATGGCGAGATTGGACGGCGGGACCACGCCCCTGTCATAGATGACCGTGTCGGCATATCTGTACGCCACGTCCCTCGCGGTGCCGTACACCGCCTGGGCATAGGCGTTTTCATAGCTGCCGCTGTAGGCGTCCCACTGGTCAATATACACGATGTCCGCGAACGATGCGATAAACACCAGCACCAGCACGCACAGAAGCGCCGCTGCCGCGAGCTTTGCGCCGGTGCTGCTCTTGAGCTTTTTCATTTCTTTACCCTTTCCATCTTGTACCCCTGTCCCCAGACGGCCTTGACGTACCGCGGGTCGGAGGGGTCGATCTCGATCTTTTCCCGTATATGCCGGATATGTACGGCCACGGTGCTTTCCGCGCCGTAGGGCTGGTCGCGCCAGACCTGACGGTAGATGTCGGCGGGTCTGAACACCTCGCCGGGGTGGCGCATGAGGAGCCGGAGTATTTCAAATTCCGTGGGGGTGAGGCTTATCGGCTCTCCGTCGACGGTGAACTCCTTGCTCTTGTCGTTGAGGGCAAGGCCGCCGTTTACAAGCTCCTCCGCCGCGGCGCTGCCGCCGAGGAGCATATAGCGCCGCAGCTGCGAGCGCACGCGGGCAAGAAGCTCCACGGGGTTGAAGGGCTTTGTCACATAGTCGTCCGCGCCGACGTTGAGTCCCAGTATCTTGTCCGTGTCCTCGCTTTTCGCGGTGAGGAGGATGACGGGGACGTTGCTCTTTTCCCGAAGCTTCGCCATTGCGCTGATGCCGTCCATCTCCGGCATCATGATGTCCATGAGGACAAGATGGATCTCCTCATTTTCAAGCGCTTTGAGCGCCTGCGCCCCGCTGTACGCGCAGACGGTGCGGTAGCCCTCGGCCTCGAGATATATTTTCAGCGCGGAAACGATGTCCCGCTCATCGTCGCAGATAAGTATGCTGTACATTCTCTCACCTCTCGGCTCTTATTGTACCTTATCAATGCTTAAAAACCAACCGGGAAAATAATTAAGATTTGTTTAATAAATCCACGGATGTTTTGTGGTATGCTGTGTCCGGAAGAATTTGCGGAGGATGATCGCATGAACGATAAATGGCTCGAGCTCGCCGTCCGCGTACAGAGCATAGCGCAGGCGGGGCTGTGGTACGGGAAGGACAAATACGACCGGGAGCGCTATGCCCAGCTGCGGGACATTGCCGCCGAAATGCTCGCCCTCCGGACGGATATGCCGGCGGAGAGGATAGCGGGTCTCTTCTGCAATGAGAGCGGCTACCAGACGCCGAAGATAGACACGCGCGCCGCCGTGTTCATTGACGGAAAGCTACTGCTCGTCCACGAAAACGACGGCTCGTGGTCGCTGCCCGGCGGCTGGTGCGACGTTGACCAGTCCGTCGCCTCCAACACCGAGAAGGAGGTGCGCGAGGAGACCGGCTTCACCGTCAGGGCGGAGCGGCTCATCGCCGTCCACGACTGGCGAAAGCGCAACGTGAAGGAGCATGCTTACGGCGTGATGAAGCTGTTCGTCCTCTGCCGGTATGAGAGCGGCGAATTTGAGGAGAACATCGAGACGACGGGCATAGGCCTTTTCGGCAGGGACGAGCTGCCCGAGGGCCTTGCCGCCGAGAAAAACACACGGGAGCAGATAGAGATGTGCTTCGGCGCGCTCGACGACCCCCGCGCCCCCACGCAGTTTGATTGACGGGCGGGCATCCTGCCCTTCCCTGCCATGACATGCGGCAGCACAGGCCCGCGGAGCGTTCATCACGCTCCGCGGGCC
>ERZ1026856.208-NODE-208-length-42266-cov-4.446803_pt1 | contig 42266 bp, 28 predicted proteins | sample MGYA00380158_ERZ1026856 | MGnify/ENA primary metagenome ERZ1026856 (study PRJEB33269, sample SAMEA4719794) | human gut metagenome | biome: human-associated habitat; feature: organic feature; material: feces | place: Cameroon | collected 2013-10 ... | reverse complement strand
TGCTCCCCCGCGAAGTCCGGCTCCGCCTACACTCAGCTGTGCACCATGCTCTTCAGCCAGCCCAGCATTGAAGAGGGCTGGGACCTCGTCGGCAGATTCATTGAGAACCTCGACGGCAAGATCCAGGACAGCTCCGGCAACTGCCACAAGCTCGTCGCTTCCGGTGAGTACGCTCTGGGCGTCACCATCGAGAAGTCCGCTGTCAAGTACAGCGACAACCCCGACATCGGCTTTGTCTACCCCGAGAAGAACTCCGCAGTTCCCGACGGCGTGGCTCTGATCAAGAACTGCCCCAACCCCGAGAACGCAAAGCTCTTCATCGACTTCGTCACCGGTCTTGAGTGCCAGAAGGCACAGAACGCTGACTGGGCGCGCCGCCCCGTCCGCTCCGACCTCACCCCCGTGGGTCTGTGCGAGCTGAGCAGCCTCGACCTCGGCGATTACGACTTTGCATACGCCGCAAACAACAAGGAATCCATCGTTGAGAAGTGGAACGACCTGACCGTCGGCTAAGTCTCACCTGAAAACAAGCAGCTCTAACTCAATGGGAGGGAGTCCCGGTTGGGACTCCCTCCTGAGCCTATAATGCAAATCATCAAGCGCCCCCTGTGACAGAGCCGCAGGGGAGCGCGAGGGTAGCGGAGCGGCGGAATGGGAGTGAATGATATGCCGGCGGCATATCAGAGCCATTCCGTGACCGAGCCGCAGCGAGAAAAGGCCCGCCTCGCGATACAATAACCTGCCGTCAAAAGGCTTGATCGATCAAGACTTTTGAGCGAAGCAGCATTTTGAAACAGCAAAATGCGCGGCAGGAGAAGCGCAGTCGAAAAAGTTCATATAGACTTTTTCGACGAGCTGGGAGGGAATCCCAACCGGGACTCCCTCCTGCGATAAATTGGCTTACCTATGCCGTCCGCGGCCTGACGGTGCAGGTAAGCTAATTTGGCTGAAAGTGGAGGACAATATATGAGTAACGAAGTAATAATCAAGGAAGCTGTAAAGCGCTACGGCGACTTTACGGCTCTCAAGGGCGTCTCTCTCGACATCCGCGAGGGCGAGTTTTTCACTCTGCTCGGCCCCTCCGGCTGCGGCAAGACCACCCTCCTGCGCATGATCGCCGGCTTTAACTCCATCGAGGGAGGCGACTTCTACTTTGGCGAGAAGCGTATCAACAACGTTCCCGCACACAAGCGCGACATCGGCATGGTGTTTCAGAATTACGCCATCTTCCCCCACCTCACCGTGGAGGAGAACGTGGCCTACGGTCTCAAGGCGCGCAAGCTCCCCAAGGCGGAGATTGCTCCCCGCGTCAGGGACGCGCTTGAGCTGGTGCAGATATCCCACCTCGCAAAGCGCAAGCCCAACGAGCTCTCCGGCGGCCAGCAGCAGCGCGTGGCGCTCGCCCGTGCCTTCGTCATTGAGCCGAGCGTCCTGCTGATGGACGAGCCCCTTTCCAACCTGGATGCCAAGCTCCGGGTGCAGATGCGCACCGTGATCAAAAAGCTCCAGCGCCGCCTGGGCATCACCACCATCTATGTCACCCACGACCAGGAGGAGGCTCTGGCCATTTCCGACCGGATTGCCGTTATGAAGGACGGTGTCATCATGCAGATCGGCACCCCCAACGAGATATACGCCAAGCCCCAGAACCCCTTCGTGGCCGGCTTCATCGGCGTGAGCAACTTCCTCGACTGCGACGTCGAGGCAAAGGACGGCGTGGCGAAGGTCTCCATCTCCGGCGAGCTGTCCATCGACATCCCCAGCGGCAAGGAATACAGCGGCAGGGGTCAGCTCTCCGCCCGTCCCGAGCAGCTCTTCTTCGCGGACGAGGGCATGCCCGGCACGATACTCTTCTCCACGTTCCTCGGCGACTTCATCGAGTACGAGGTCCAGCTCGACAACGGTCAGAGCCTCATCGTAAACGAGTACACCAAGGACACCAGCACCGTCCACTCCGACGGCGAGAAGGTACATCTCCGCTTCGACCCGCTGCGCGTCAGCCTCTATAAGGCTGAGTCCGGGGAGGTGCTGAGCCTGTGAAAACCAAGCTTTTCGGCAAGTGGAAGCCGGATTTCTGGTTCTTCACAAAGCTGTTCGTCATCCTGGCGATGTGTCTCTTCATCGTCTATCCGTTCTACACCATAATAACGAAGAGCCTTTTCTCCAACAAGGTCGAGGGGCTGACGCTCTATAACTTCATCCGCTTCTTCTCCAAGCCCTACTACTACAGGGCGCTGCTGCGTTCGATCTTCGTATGCGTCGCCACCGTGTTTTTCACCACTCTCGTCGGCGTACCCATCGCCTACCTGATGACCCGCTACAACATCGCGGGAAAGAATATCCTCCATATCTTCATCATCATGTCCCTGATGAGTCCCCCCTTCATCGGCGCGTACTCGTGGATAATCCTGCTCGGCCGCGCGGGTCTGGTCGCCAAGCTCTTCGGCGCCATCGGCCTCACCGCGCCTACCATCTACGGCCGCGGCGGCATAATCTTTGTCTTTACGCTGCACCTCTTCCCCTACATATACCTCTACACCTCCGGCGCGATGAACAGCATTGACAGCTCCCTCGAGGAGGCCGGCGAAAATCTCGGCATGGGCAAGCTGCGCCGTATCTGGACCATCACCCTGCCCGTCATCCTCCCCTCGATCCTGGCCGGCTGCATAATGGTGTTCATGACCGCTCTCGCGGATTTCGGCACCCCCATGCTGCTGGGCGAGGGCTATGTCGTCCTGCCCGTTCTGGTCTACAACGAATACATGTCCGAAAGCGCCGTCAACCCCTACATGGCCTCGACCCTCTCGGTCATCATCGTCGCCTGCTCCCTGCTGGTGCTGACGTTCCAGAAGCTCGTGGTGGACAAGCGCAACTATATGATGTCCTCCCTGCGTCCGCCTCAGGAGGTACAGCTCCACGGCTTCAGGCGTTTTCTGGCCTCCTTCCCCATCTGGCTCATCACCTTCATCGCCTTCCTGCCCCAGATCGTGGTCGTGTGCCAGTCCTTCATCGAGCGCAGCTTCTCCGGCGTCATCAAGGGCGTCAACCTCAACAACTACCGCTCCATCATGTCCCGTCTCGGCCGCAACATCCGCAACACCTATGTGTTCTCCATCGTGGCGATAATCTTCATCGTGGTGGTCGGCATACTGGTGTCCTATGTGCTGGTGCGCAAGAAGGGCAAGGTCGCGAGCATTATCGACATGCTCATCATGTTCCCCTACGTCATCCCCGGCTCCGTCCTCGGTATCGGCCTCATCGTCGCCTTCAACCGCAAGCCCCTCATCCTTGTCGGCACCTCCGCCATCATGATAATCTCCTACGTTATCAGAAAGCTGCCGTACACGGTGCGCTCGGGCAGCGCGTTTTTGTACCAGATGGACCCGTTTATCGAGGAGGCGTCCATTAACCTCGGCGTCTCACCGATGAAGACCTTCTTCACCGTGACGGCGAGAATGATGCTGCCCGGTATCATGTCCGGCGCGGTACTCAGCTGGATAACCTGCATAAACGAGCTGTCCAGCTCCATCATGCTCTACTCCGGCAAGACCTCGACCATCTCTGTCGCCATCTATCAGGAGGTCGTCCGCATGAGCGACGGTACCGCCGGTGCGCTCGCGACCATACTGACGCTCTCCACCATCGTCTCGCTGATAATCGTTTTCCGTCTGACTAAAGGAAAGGTCAAGATCGTCTGATGATAAAAAACATCGTTTTTGACATGGGCAACGTGATCATCCGCTTTGACCCGGAGCTTTTCATGGTCCGTCTCGGTCTTGCGGAGGAGGACAGAAAGCTCCTCAAGCGTGAGCTGTTCGTCTCGCTCGAGTGGTCGCGGATGGACCGCGGCTCGCTCACCGACGAGGAGGCCGCCGAGATCGTCTGCCGCCGCGTGCCGGAGCGTCTCCACGATGCAGTCAGAAGGCTCGTCGGCATGTGGGACCGCCCCATTCTACCCGTCGAGGGCATGTACGAGCTTGTCGAGGAGCTCAGGGGCATGGGCTACGGCATATACCTTCTCTCCAACGCGAGCTTCCGTCAGCACGATTACTGGCCTCGCGTCCCTGCCTCGAAGTTTTTCGACGGCACGCTCATCTCCGCCGACGTGAAGCTCGTCAAGCCTCAGCCGGAGATATACCGCCTCCTGTGCGATAAGTTCTCGCTGGTACCGGAGGAGTGCGTGTTCATCGACGACTCCACCTCCAATGCGGAGGGCGCGTATTTCTGCGGCATAAACGCACTGGTTTTCCATGGCGACGCCCATGAAATGCGCCTCAAGCTCAACGAGCTTGGCGTTAAGGTGAAATGCTGACGTCCGCACGATAAAAGGAAAAAGCAGAGCCTGTCACCCCGTCCGGGGCGGCAGGCTCTGTCCCTTATTTTTTCACTCGTGTTCGCTTATGTATGTCTCCGGTGCGCCCTCCGCGCGGTCATATTCAGATTCAGCTGAGATTTCCCGTGGCGTACATGACGGCTGTAAGGGCGACGACCGGCGCGGTCTCGCACCGGAGGATACGCTCGCCCATGGAGCAGACGTGGAGACCTGCTATCCTCGCGAGCTTCGCCTCGAACTCCGCGAAGCCGCCCTCCGGTCCGGTGACGATGGCGGCGGTGGAGATATCCGCGCCCGTCCCCAGCACGTCGTTGAGCGTCTCACGCTCGCCCGTTTCGTACATGAAAAGCGGCATATCGGTCTTTATCGCCGCATCCAGCGCCCCGGCGAAGTCCCCCGCCCAGCCGACCTGAGGGATTATGCCCCGGCCGGACTGCTTGGCGGCCTCCTCGGCGATACGCTGCCAGCGCTCCAGCTTTTTCTCCGGCTTGTCGGGCTTGGCAACGCACCTGTCGGAGTCGAAGAATTTTACCTCATACGCGCCGGCCTCGACGCATTTCTGGATGATGTAGTCGGTCTTGTCCCCCTTGGGCAGGCCGCACAGCACCGTGACCTTCACGCTCGGCTCCGCGGGGCATTTCACGATCTCGATGACCTCGGCCTCGACCTGCTCCTTATCGGCCTTAACAAGGCGGCACTTATAGTCCGTACCCTGCCCGTCGCATATTATCATATCCTCGCCCGGACGCATGCGCAGCACATGGACATGCTCCGCGTCCCGGCCCTTCATGATGGCCATTCCACCGAGAACATTTGTTCCCGCCACGAAAAATCTCGGCATTACAGTTCCTCCGCTCCGCAATCTATTATGAGCATTATCTCACATCTTTGACCGCTTTGCAAGAGGCCGCATATAATGGAGCGGATAAAAAAACATCGAACAGGAGCGGATAAATGTGGATAAGGAGATCATGGAAGGTCTCAAGGGCTTTGAAGAGGTCTGGAAGCGTGTCAAGGAGAGCAAGGCGCCCACGAGCGCCGAGACTCCGGCCGTGAAGCTCATGCCCCGCAAGGATAAGCGGAGCGGAGGCAAGCGCTTCATGCCCCCGAAATGATATCGCGGCGCGGCAAAAATCCTTGACCGCGCCGCAAAATGATATATAATTGGGAAAGAGCTTATAGTAAGGAGAATCGCCATGCCTACCACTTGGAACCGCTCCCCTGAGGAGTTTCACAAGATATACATTGCCAACACCGAGGCCTTTTACCGCATAGGCGGCTACGGTCTCGCCAAGGAGCTGGACGAGTTCATGACACGCTGCGCGGCGGCGCTGTGGAGCAAGGCCGGCGGCGTGACCCAGCGCCATGTGGACATGGCGAACCAGATATATTCGCGCAACAGGCCCCAGCCCTCGTGGATGCTGTGGAGCCTCACCAGCACCGTGTGCGAGAGCGACGTGTTTCTCCCGCCGGTGTTCTACTGGAACCTCGCCGGGAGCGACGTGAAGCACGGCAAGGATGCCTCGCGCACCTTTATCCGCATGCTCACCAACATTCTCCTCTACCTCGCCGCGGTGGACGACGACGTGACCTATGCCGAGGCTGAGTATATCACCGAATGCACGGACAAGCTCACCGCCATCTGCGACACCACCGGCGTGAAAAAGGGCAAGCCCGGCCTTGACCCGCTGGAGTTTGTCCCCTCCGGCGAGCCGAGCTTTATCGAAAAGCACCCGCCCCAGGTGCAGACCTCCGGCGGGAACACCTCCGCGCCCGCCGCGGCCGAGGAGGCCGAAAAGCCCGACCTCGATGAGCTTATGACCCAGCTCGACTCTCTCGTCGGTCTCGACGAGGTCAAGCGGGACATAAAGAATCTCATAAATCTCGTAAAGGTGCGCAAGCTCCGTCAGGAGAACGATCTGCCCGTGCCGCCGCTCTCGCTGCACATGGTGTTTTTGGGCAACCCCGGCACCGGCAAGACCACCGTAGCGCGCCTCGTGAGCGGTATTTATGCCGCCATCGGCGTTCTGAGCAAGGGTCAGCTCGTGGAGGTCGACCGCTCGGGTCTTGTCGCGGGCTATGTCGGCCAGACCGCGCTCAAGACGCAGGAGGCCATAAAGTCCGCCATTGGCGGCGTACTGTTCATCGACGAGGCGTACTCCCTCTCGTCCGGCGGTGAGAACGACTTTGGCCGCGAGGCTATCGAGACCATCCTCAAGGCCATGGAGGATCACCGCGACGACCTTATCGTCATCGTCGCCGGCTACACCCAGCCCATGACCGATTTCATCAACTCCAACCCCGGCCTGCAGTCGCGCTTTAACAAATATTTCTATTTCCTTGACTACAACGGCGAGCAGCTCATGGAGATATTCCGCGGCCAGTGCAGGAAGAACGGCTACACTCTCACCGAGGAGGCCGAGAAGTACGCCGTTGAAATGTTCACCGAGCTGTACGAGGAACGGGGCGAGAATTTCGGCAACGGCCGCGATGTGAGAAACTGCTTCGAGGACATGGTCGTGCGCCAGTCGAACCGCGTCGCCGCCATGGATTCCCCCACCAAGGACGACCTGATGGCCGTGCTGCCGGAGGATATGGACGAGCCGGAAGAATCTGAAGAACAGGAATAAAAACTCAGAGGCAGGAGCGATCCTGCCTCTGAGTTTTTATTGTCTCGTCAGCCCTTCACGCTGCCGTCGGGGTTGAATACGGGGAGCTGGGCAAGGGCAATGATATCGTCTCTGTTGAAGGCGTCGCCCTCCGCGACCGGAGTGGCGTAGCCCACGACGATACCGCCGAAATTCTCCACGAGGTCCGCGACGGCCCTGCTGGACGCGCCGGTGGAGATGACGTCGTCCACGACGAGGATACGCTTGCCCTTCATGAGCATTGCGTCCGGCTCGTCAATGACGAGAGTCTGCTTGTGCGCGGTGGTGATGGACTTGACCTCGACCTCGAGCGCGTTGGTCATATAGGCCTTGACGCCCTTGCGGGCCACGAAGTATTTGTCCGCGCCGCTCTGTCTCGCCATCTCGTAGATGAGGGGGATAGCCTTGGCCTCCGGAGCGATCATATAGTCATACTCAGGTGCGCGCTTGAGAAGCTCCGCCGCACAGTGAACGGTAAGCTCCACATCGCCGAACATGATGAATGCGCCTATGTACAGGTCATCGGAGACCTTGCATATGGGCAGGTCACGTTTTAAGCCGGCGATGTCGATTTCGTAAGTCATTTTATATTCCTCCAACGAATATTATCTGCAACAACGCTATTTTACAGTATACGCGTGAAAAATCAAGAGTAAATGTTTTTTTCGGGCAAAAAGAGAGTCCACGAAAACACTGACCCTCGTTTTATGTGCAATACCTCTTCAAGCTTGAGTCCATACTTTAAGCACAATATCCAAAACCTGAGAAATAATTTTGGCAAAGTATCCGAAAAATTTTTTAATACTTGACCGGTATACCGGTCAAGTATTATATTAAGCGCATAACCGGTATACCGGTATATCGGTTACGCTTCTCCCTTAAGTGAATAGATCACATATTCAGTTGGATGATCAATATGCTTATGGAGGCACTCGGACGCTCCCGTTGGGTCGGCTGCCTTGATTCTCTCCAGTATATCCATGTGTTCGCGGCAGGATACGGATATGCGCTCGCGGCTGTTCATTGTGTATTTTGTCATGTTCAGCAGAGATGTCGAGTATTTTGAAAACGCTTCATTGAACAGTTCGTTTCCAAAGCATTCGATTATGGCACGATGGAACGCATGGTCGAGCGCTGGATATCTTTCGATCTCGTAAGTGCCGTCGACACATCTTTTCTGTTCTGCAATGATTCGCTCCAGTTCAGCCACGACAGCGTCTTTTCTTTCACTTTTGTCTTCTCCTGCGTAAGCCAACAGGCAATATGTTTCTACGGCGCTTCTCATCTGGTACATGTTTAAGACTTCCCGCTCCGTCAGACTGTGAATGATAAATCCCCTGCTCGGAAGTATATCGATATACCCTTCCTGAGCAAGACGCTGAAGCGCTTCACGGACCGGAGTGCGTGAAAAGCCAAGATTTTTGGCAATTTTGGCTTCAGAATAAATCATATCAGGAGCAAAATTTCCTTCGGAAATTTCACCTACAAGAAATTCATATGCTCTCTTTTGGAGCTGTGATGTGTTGGTCATAGTTGTCTCCCATTTGATTTCTTATATTGTGATTATAGCAAATATCTGCAACCATTTCAAAACTTTTTTATAAAAAACAGGAGGATGATAATGAAAATTACTTCAGTAGACGTATTTGTGCTGAATTTCGGCACGAGAGACTGGCGGCCTATTGTCTGCCGTGTCAACACAGATGAGGGAATAAGCGGCTTTGGCGAGGCATCAGTCGGTTTTGATGCAGGCGCCCCGGCGGCGTTTGAGATGATAAGGGATATTTCTTATTACATCATCGGTATGGACGCAATGGCACACGAAGCTGTCTGGGACAAGCTGTATAAGAGTACCTTCTGGGCACAGGGCGGAGGAACCATCATCTTTGCCGCAATGAGCGCGATCGACACCGCGCTTTGGGATATCAAGGCAAAGGCTTTGGGTGTGCCGCTTTATAAGCTTCTCGGTGGAAAGTGTTTTTCCGATGGCGGCAAAGCTGCTCCGTTCAACAAAGACGGACTCAGGTGCTATGCCTCTCAGCTGCAGTTCGGGTGGGGAGCCGGCATGGGCAAGGCCGATACCGACGAAAAGCTCATCGCTGCCTGCCGCAAGGCATTGGAGGAAGGGTACGACGCAATAAAGATCAACTTTATCACCTATGATGACCATGGCGGAAGGACCGGCTTTATTAGAGGCCCCATACCCAAGGAGACCTCCAAAATGATCGAGCGGAGAGTAAGCAAGGTTAGAGACGCTATCGGCGAGGACGTTGACCTGATCGTTGAAAACCATGCGAGAACAGACGCGACATCAACCGAGGAAATGGCAAAAATAATTGAGCCATACGGAATAATGTTCATGGAGGAAGTCGCCACTCCCCTTTATCCGGACACTATGGCACTGATCAGGTCGAGGATCAATATCCCTCTGGCAGGCGGCGAAAGAGTCTATTCCAGATGGGGTTTCGAGCCTTTGTTTGATAAAAACGCAATACAGATAGCGCAGCCGGATATAGGGACCTGCGGTGGTATCAGCGAAGCAAAGAAGATTTGTGATGCCGCGCATACGCATGACGTGGGTGTTCAGATTCATGTCTGCGGCAGCCCGATATCCATTGCTGCTTCTCTTCACATGGAGGCCTCTATCCCCAATTTTGTTATCCACGAACACCACGTTATAAACAGATGGCAGGCAAACATTGACATGGGAATAGTCGACTACGCCCCCATAAACGGGAGGATTCAGATACCAGAAGTCCCCGGTATAGGTCAGGAGCTATCAGAAAAAGCTATGCGGGATGCACTGTTTTCCTGCACTTTTAAATAAAGACAAGAAAAGGAGAGAAACAAAATGGCAAACAAGCAACAGGGTTCGCTCAAGAGAGAGATGGGGCTGTTTTCATCCGTATGCGTACTCGTCGGATGCGTGATCGGCTCCGGCATATTTACTACACCGGGTAAGATTGCTGCAGCGGCAGGATCATTTGGACCAAACATGATTGCGTGGGTGCTCGCTGGTCTCAGTGGAGTCCTCTGTGCACTGGTTTACGCGGAACTATCTCCCGCCATGCCTTACGCCGGCGGTCCCTACATATTTATTGACGAAGCATTCGGCTCTGGGGCCTCATTCTGCTATGGCTGGTCAATGATATTTGGCGGCCACATTCCTACCATCGCTATGATGGCAACTGCATTTGCCTCAAACTTTGTGCTGCTGTTTGGTCTTAATTTGAGCGTTGCCGGCACCAGACTCATATCCAGCGGAGCCATCATCATCCTTGCGGTAGTTAACTACTGCGGTGTGCGTCAGGGATCAAGGGTCCAAAACATATTCACAGTAGCAAAGGTCTCCGTCCTTGTTGCAGTCGTGATCGGCGGTCTACTTCATCTCCAGCCTGAAAACTTCAAAACCATGACTACCGAAACCGTCCGGTGGGGCAACTCCATCTCTGCCGCTGTCCCTGCAATGACCGCCTTCGGCGGATACTATACGCTCTCCTATATGAGCGCAGAGATCAAAAATCCAAGTAAGACACTTCCCCTCGCGACGATCATTGGCATGGGTGTTGTTATTCTTATCAACATTCTCCTTTCTGTCGCATGTATTGGCTCGGTCGGCTTTTCTAATCTTGCCGGTTCCGACACTCCTGTATCTCTGACCGCGCAGACCGTATTTGGGCCTGTCGGTGCAATACTTGTAACTCTCGGCGCTATGGTCTCGATATTCGGAGCGACGAATGGTGCCCTCCTCGGTATGCCTCGCGTTCCGTACGCAATGGCCGAGAAAAATATGATGTTCCCGTTTTTCAAGAAGGTCCATCCAAAGTTCAATACTCCCTATGTGGCCATAGTTATTTACGCGATATGTGCGCTTGCTTTTGTCTGGACCGGTAACTTTATGACGTTACTTATGACAAGCACATTTGTGAGCCGTCTTTGTGAAGTCGCCGTTGCACTCTCCCTCATTGTATTGCGCAGGAAAAAGCCCGACCTTGACCGTCCGTTTAAGATGTGGGGCTACCCCGTAACAACGATCCTCGCGGCGGTCGTCACTTTCGTTCTCGTGTGCAATGTTGCCCCCGCGCAGATAAAGAACAGTCTTATCCTGATGGCCACTTCCATTCCGGCTTTCTTCATCTTCAGAGCGACGGTCGGGAAAAAAGCAAAGGAGCAGTCTAACGCAGAGCAGTAAGCCCTCCGTGAATAAAGCGTGAATAAAAACAGTAAAAACAAAGAGCCATGCACCGCTTGTGTGCATGGCCCTTCGTTTAGGGAGAAAAGAGAGGATTTATAGGAGTAGAAAAGTAGCAATTTAATGTTTCATCTTTTGGCGCTGCCCTGCGCGGGAGCGGCGGAATCGCCGTCCGGCTTGACTTCGTCAAAGACGATCTCCAGCTGCATTTCGTTGCCGGAGCGGTAGACGCTGATCGTAGTGTTCTCACCCGCGGAGAAGCGTCTGAGGGCATTGTTCACGTCCGAGTAGCTCTTCACCTGTATCTCGCCGATGGCGGTGATGATGTCGCCGGACTGTATCCCGGCCTGCTCGGCGCAGCTTCCGCGCTCAACATAGGAGACATACGCGCCCATCGGCAGCCCGTAGTAACGGCTGAATACCGCGGTAAAGCGCTGGTCGAGCTGCACGCCCATGTAAGCCTTTCCGGTGACATAGCCCTTGGTTATAAGGTCGGAGGCTATGTCCGCCGCATCGCTCATGGGTACCGCAAAGCCCAAGCCCTCCACGCCGGTGCTGGAGTATTTCGCGGTGACTATACCGACCACCTCGCCCTTCGCGTTATACACGGGGCCGCCGGAGTTGCCGCTGTTGACCGCGGCGTCGAACTGGAACATGTTGATGCCGAGTTCGTTTTCCTCCGTGGTGATCAGGCGGTCAAGCGCGCTGACCCTACCGAAGGTCATGGAAAACTCAAGCTCGCCAAGAGGGTTGCCGACCGCGTACACCTCGTCGCCCACGGAGAGCGCGCTGCTGTCGCCAAAGGTGACAGGCGTGAGACCGGACGCGTCGATCTTCAGGACCGCAATATCGTTGGACTCCTCAACACCAACGATGGACGCCGTGTACACGGTGCCGTCATGTAGCATTACCGTAACGTCGCACTCATGCTCGAAGGCATACTCGATAACGTGGTAGTTGGTGAGGATATACCCGTCCTCGGCAATGATGAAGCCGGAGCCGCTCACTGCCGCGGAGCTGTTTTGCCCAAAAAAGTTGGTATAGGTCACGTCGGTGGAAATACCCACGACCTGCTTGCAGGCCATCGCGTATATTTCCGAGGGGGCTACGGATCCGGCGGGCGCCGAGGTACTCGCACCGGCGGCGCTTACGGCCGTGACGGCCTTCTCGCCGAGGGCGTTCGCCTCTTCGATACCGCTCTCCGCCTCCGTGAGCCGAAGCTCCACGTCCTCAAGGCGGGTCTCAATGCGGTTGCCCATAACGAGCGCTCCTGCGGCTCCGCCTGTCACGAAGCACGCGAGGCATACGCACAAAAGCACGAAGCCCTTGCTGTGTGAGCGTTTCCCGGCCGCGCGCCCGGAGTTGTCCTTTATCGGTTCCTCCGGAGGAGTGTAGTAGCGCGGCGGCACGGTATTCTCGTCGGCGGGAACATAGTGAGCGTCGGAGTAGATCCTCTGAGTATAACCGCTCTTGTAGCGGTACTCGCCGCTCTCCGTATCGGCTGAGCCGGTGAAGCCGGCCGGGCCGTCGTTCATATTAAGCTTTTCCCGTTCGGTACGTTCCGAAGCCATCACAACGAACCTCTTCTCAACTTGTGGCTATAATATAGCCCGTATTTATGACGCTGGAATGAACAAAAGCGCAAGAAACTATAAACAAACCGTGAACATTATTATATTTCAAGCCCGGTGAGCCAGCGCCTCATCATATCGTAGACATGGTTCCCGGCCATGTGGCGGATAAAGCTGCGGCTGCGCATTGCACCCAAATGAAGCTCCCTCACATAGGTCTCCCCGTCCACGGACATGGAGACGAACACCGTCCCCACCTCGTGTACGCCGTCGCCGTCAGGCCCGGCGAGACCGGTGACGCCCACACCGATATCTGCTCCCGTAAGCGCGCGGATACGCTCCGCCATCTCCTTCGCCACCTCGCGGCTGACCGCGCCCTTTTCCTCGATGAGCGCGGGATCGATACCCAGAAGCTTCGCCTTTGCGCCGTTGGTGTACGTCACCGCGCCGCCGAGGAAGAATGCGCTCGCGCCGGGGATGTCGGTAAAGCGCCGCGCAACGTCGCCGCCGGTGCAGCTCTCCGCCGCGGCAAAGGTCATGCTCTTTTCACGCAGGAGGGCTATCACGCTCTCCTCAAGGCTCTCGACGTCCACGCCGAAAACGTACTCGCCCAGCGTCTCCCTTACATGCTCGACGACGGGCGCGCACATGGCCTCCGCCTCGGCCCGTGTGTCCGCCTTGGCGGTCACCTGCACGAGGCAGTCGCACTCCTTGGCGTAGGGGGCCATGGTGGGATTGGTCATGGCGTTCATTTCGCCGCGAAATATCTGGTCGACGCTGCTCTCTCCCATGCCGAAGATATGCACGGAGTGGGAGACGATCTGTCCGCCGGAGTATTCGCGGAGGAAGGGCATGACGCTCTCGGCGAACATGGCGTTGCACTCCTTGGGAGGGCCGGGGAGCATGACGACGAGAACGCCGTCCTTCTTGAAGGCACAGCCGGGGGCGGTGCCGCAGTTATTGTGGAATACCGTGCAGCCCTCGGGCAGCATGGCCTGAGAGTAATTATTCTCGGTAAAATGGCGGCTGTATTTGATATAGTCGTACAGCCCCTCCCGCTCGCTCTCGTTCATCACGAGCGGAATACCGAAGGACTCCGCCAGCACCTGCTTGGTCAGGTCGTCGCAGGTCGGGCCGAGACCGCCGGTGGTGATGATGATGTCCGCGCGGCTCTTCGCAATGCTCACGCAGTCGGCAAGACGCCCGGGGTTGTCCCCCACCACGGTGTGGTAGCGGACGTTTATGCCGATCCTTGAGAGCTGCTCGGAGATGTCGCGCGCGTCGGTATTGGTAACATGGCCCAGCAAAAGCTCGGTGCCGACGGAGATTATCTCCGTATTGAACGTGTTATTCATCCTCGACGCCTATCCTCTCGATACCGGCAAGAGCCTCCTCCACCAGCGGCTCCACGTCAAGCGCGGCCTCTGCCGCCTCGACCTCGCGGAGCTTGGGGTGGGTGCGGGGATGGCGGGGAGTGAATACGGTGCAGCAGTCCTCATACGGCAGTATGGAGGTCTCAAAGGTGCCGATACGGCGGGCGATCTCGATTATCTCCGCCTTGTCCATGCCGATGAGCGGCTGGAGGACGGGCATATCCGCCACTGCCTGAGTGGAGGCCATGGCCTCCATGGTCTGGCTCGCCACCTGACCGAGATTTTCGCCGGTGACGATGGCCTTCGCGCCGTTATCGCGCGCGATACGCTCGGCAATGCGCATCATGAATCGGCGCATGATGAGGGTGAAATACTCCTCGGGGCATTTGTCGCGTATCTCCTCCTGAATGTGGGTGAACGGCACGACCTCGATGGTCATTCTGCCGCAGTAGCCGGTGAGGAGCCGCGCAAGCTCGACCACCTTGTCCTTGGCCTGCTGGGAGGTGTAGGGGAAGGAAAAGAAATGCACCGGGATGAGCCGTACACCGCGGCGGGCCATCATATAGGTAGAGACCGGGCTGTCGATGCCGCCGGAGAGGAGCGTCACCGCCACGCCGCCTGTACCTACGGGCATGCCGCCCGCGCCGGGTACCGGGGAGGAGTGGACATAGGCCGCAAGGTCGCGCACCTCGATATGCACGGTAAGCTCCGGGTCGTGGACGTCCACGCGTGTGCCGGGGAACGCCTCGGCAAGCTCGCCGCCCACATACCGGCTCAGCTCTATGCTGCTCATTGGGAAGCTCTTGTCGCTGCGGCGGGACTCGACCTTGAAGCTCTTCGCGCTCAGCATATCCTCCCGGAGGTATTCCTTGGCCAGCGCGGCAATGGCGTCCTTGTCCTTCTCGCAGGCGGCGGCGCGGGTCATCTTGATGACGCCGAACACCTTTTTCAGCGCCTCGAACGCCGCGTCCACATCGGCCCCATCGCCGATCGGCTCGACATAAATGACGGACTGAAGGCAGTATACGTTGAAGCTGCCGATATGCGCGAGGCGGCGCTTGACGTTCGCGACCAGCTTTGCCTCGAAGGAGCGGCGGTTGAGTCCTTTCAGGACCACCTCGCCGAGCTTGAGAATGATAATATCGTTCATTTCGTATCTCCGGATCACTTTTTGCCGTATTTCCGGCGGGGTTTATAGAACTCGAATATGACCGAGTCGTTGTAGTTCTCGCTCACCGGGTCGTGGGAGGTCCAGCCGACCTTGAGCGCGCCGAGAGCGCAGCTGAGCGAGACGAGCGGCGGCATGGCGCCGATGTCGTAGGCGATGAACTGCGGCCTTGCGAGGAAGTTGAATATCGTATGGCTGCAGCACCACGCGAGGAGCTTTGACTTGAACATGTACTTGTCCGCGCCCATGGCGAGCTGTCCGCGCACGAACTCCCTCCCGTGGAAGCGGAACCACTCGACGATGGTGGGGTCGAAGCTCTCAATGCACACGTCGCCCTTGTAGCTGCGGAGTATCTTCAGCGTCTTTTCGCACAGCTCGCGGTTCCTCTTGCCGGTTTTCAGCTCGACTATCAGGGGTCCTCTCCCGTCAATGACCTTGAGGACGTCGGTGAAGAGCGGTACTGTCTCGGTGCTGCCGCAAAGGCTCATCGCGTGCAGCTCCTCGTAGCTCTTCTCGCAGACGGCGGCGTGGACTCCGCACACCCTGTCGAGGGTGTCGTCGTGGAACACGACCACCTGACCGTCGAGCGAGAGCTGTACGTCCAGCTCCATGCCGTAGCCCGCGGAGGCCGCAAGCTCAAAGGCCCTCAGCGAATTTTCCGGGACGGACTTATCCCGCGTATGCAGGCCGCGGTGGGCGAAATTCACACCCGTGAACGGCGCTTTTTTCTTTTTTGAGGCGCAGCCCGGAGCCACCGCCAGCACGGGCAGCAGCACGGCGGACGCGGCAAATATCAGGGATGATCTTTTCATGTCGTTTTTTTATTCCTTCGCTCAGTCGCCGTCGATGGCCTCGAGGCCCTTTACGTTCGCTACCTTCGCGGCCCTGATGTTCTTGACGAGCAGCGTGAACACCGCGCAGCTGAGTATCATCAGGACGGTGGAGTACACGGGCAGGGCGCGCCATGCGCCGGTCATATTGAACACCAGACCCAGAAGAACGGGAGTGACGGTCTGGGCGGACATGCTGGCGGTGTAGTAGTAGCCGGTGAACTTGCCGATCTTCTTGGAGGAGCAAAGCTCGACCACCATGGGGAAGGAGCAGTTATGCACCAGCGCCATGCCGAAGCCCTTGATGGCCCACACGCCGTAGAGCAGCGCGGGGAAGGCAAACTCGCCGTGCGCGCCGGTCACGGTGCCGGTGGGAGCGACGAAGCACATGACGATGAGCGCGGCGACCGTTATGCTAAGGCCGGTGGAGATGGTCCACTTGCGGCCTATTTTGTCGGCAATGGAGCCGGCGGTGGCGAAGCCCACGACGGACGCAACGCCGCCGATGATGGTCAGGAACATGGTGGCGCTGGAAACGGAGTTGAGGTAATAGATGGTGTAGTTGCCGATGTAGGTGCCGATGGCGTTGTCGGCCATGAACCACAAAAACTCCGCGCCTAGAATGGCGAGAAGCATGGTCTTGTTGGCCTTGGACATGGGCTTGTCGTCGTCGATGGGGGTCTCCACCGCGGCGAGCCTCTCGCCCAGCTCCATCTCCTCCTTCATCTCCTCGGCGAGCTTATTCTCCTTTACGGTCAGGAACAGCACCAGCGCGGAGATGACCATGAGTACGGAGGCGACGATGAAGGGTATCTCGATCGTCCAGATCTTTCTTGCCGCGTCGGCGGCGTTGATGTAGTCGGAGAGCTTGAGGAAGATACCGAGGACGGTGGCGAACGCGCCGCCAAGATAGCCCATGATGTTGATTATGCCGTTTGCCTTGGCGCGCAGGGGCTTGGGCGTGATGTCCGGCATGAGCGCGACGGCGGGGTTGCGGTACATCATCATGAACATGAGGACGACGGCCATCATGATGACCATGCCGACGATGTTATTGTTGTGGAAGAAAAGCGGGATGAACGGGAACGCTATCGCCGCGACCATGGTGCCGGCGAGGATATAGGGCATGCGCTTGCCGATGGGGGTAACGGTGCGGTCGGAGAGGCTGCCGAAAATGGGGAGCAGTATCAGCGCCGCAAGGTTGTCGCAGGCCATGATGATGCCGACTATCCACTGGACGTTGAGTATCTTTGAGGGGTCGCCGGCCTTGAGCTCGGCGGAGGAGATACCGTACATGCGTCTCGCGAAGATGTCGGTGAGGAAGGTGGGACACCACGAGTCGTACACCTGCCACAGCAGGAGTATGCCGAAGAATGCAAAGCCGATCAGCGCCGTGCGCTTATAGTTGAGCTTAAGCTCAGGGGTCCTGTTTTCGTTCATATTGATCCTCCATGCGGTTTTACCGCTAATTAATAACCGATTATGTAGCTGTTCATGAGGTTGAGCGCGCCCTCGCCCTGAGTAAGGGAGAGGCTCTCGGCCATTATCATGTCGCTGATATCGTATTTCTCGACGAACTGGCGCATTTTATCGCGGGTATAGTCGCGGTAGTCGATGATATAGACCTTGTGATAGTGCTGTGCGAGGTAGATGGAGAAGGGGTTGCCGTAGGAATCCTTTATGATGGCGCAGTTGGGCGCGTCGGGCAGGTCGTCGTTGGTAATGACCGAGAGCGGATTGTCGCCGCCGATGAAGGCCGTGTATTTCGCGGAGACGGGGCTGTCGCTCATGTCCTTCACGATGTCCCATTCCGTGGGATTGCCCATAAAGTCGAGTATCTCAAAGCGCAGGTTTCCGGGCGGATAGTAGGCGATAAGCTCGTCGGCGCGGAGCTTTCCGGGCTGGGAGGAGGACGCGTAGAAACTGCCCAGAAATTCGCCCATATTTATTTCGGTGTAGTCCTCTACCGGCACCGGCTCAAAGCCCGCCACGCGGCAGTACTGCTCGTAGCCGTAGTACGCGCCGAGCGCCGTCCAGTGATGATCCGTGCGGAAATAGATATACTCGTCGTTGTGCGGGACAAGGTTGTTGAAGATGTTGACCTTATTTATATACTCGTCCTCGGTGCCGAAGATATAATTGAGTACCTCGGCCTGACTCGAGCAGTTGACCGCCGCGAGTATATCCGGGTCGAGCAGCACGCCGACCGCCGAGGGTATCGGCATGTCAAAGAGCCTGACGCCGCACTCCTCCATTATCCCCGCAAAGCGCCCCATCATTTCCGTGCGCTTATCAATGAGATACTGGTTGAAGCCGAAATACTCATAGGCCGTGTCGCCGATCTGGAGCGCCGCGCCGAAGATCACCTCTTCCTCGTCGGAAATGCTCAGTCCGGTCCAGTCATCGACGGACTCGGAGGATACGCTCTCATTCTCCGGCTCCGGTGTAGTCTCCGGGGCGCCGTCCTCCGGCGTCTCTGGCGGCCGGGTGTTCTCAGGCTGAGGGGTCGGCGTGGGTCTCGGCGCCGGGGTCACGTCCGTGGGAATGGTCGGTACGGTATCGGGAACGGAGCCGGGATTATTGAGCCGTCCCACATCCACGACGTTCGTGCTTATGCCGTGGAGGTCCGAGATGGCCGTCGACACGCTCAGCCAGCTCTCGCGGCCGGGAAAGGTGTCGGAGAACCATGTGCTTATGCCGTCAAAATAGTCTCCGCTCAGCAGCGACTGCACCGAGAACTCCGGGAATTTCGCAAGCTCCCTCTTCTCGATGACCGACGTCGCGGGGCGCAGCGGGATGATGAACGCCACGACGAAGAGCAGGAACAGCGTCGCGAAGAACGGGGCCGCCAGCCTTCTGCGGCGGCGCTCTATCTTCCGGCGCTCGCTCCTTGTAAGGCCGGACGGATTTTTTTCGTTTTCCATTTACTCGGCCTCCTCAGAACTGGAAATAGATGAACGGGTTATAGCTGTCGCCCACCAGAGAACAGGTGGCCAGCAGCAGGAAAGCCACGGGCATGACGCAGTTTTGCAGCACGTCCCAGACCTTTGCCCCCGTCTCGCTCGCGGAGAGCCTCTCGCCCGCGCGCAGGCAGAGGTTTTTGACGAGCGGCGTGCAGAACACGCACGAGGCGATGAGCAGGAAGAGATTATTCTCAAGCACCGTTTTCGATACGAAGCTCGAAAACGCGTTGCCGTTGAGGCCGAAAAGGTTCGTGAACACCGTCCAGCCCAGCCGTATGTCCGTGAAGTGGAAGAGTATCCACCCCACATACACCACGAAGCACAGGTAGATATGCGGCAGGACGCGGAGCTTCTGGAGCGGCTTTTTCAAAAACAGCCTTTCGAGCAGCAGGAATACGAAGAAATACAGCCCCCACATAACGAAGTTCCAGCTCGCGCCGTGCCACAGCCCGGTCAGCGCCCAGACGACGAACATGTTGAGGATGGAGCGCGCCCTTGAGCAGCGGTTGCCGCCCAGCGGGATATAGACATAGTCGCGGAAAAAGGTCCCCAGCGACATGTGCCAGCGCCGCCAGAACTCGGTGACGCTCTTCGATATGTACGGGTAGTCAAAGTTTTCAAGATAGTGCAGACCTATCATGCGTCCCATGCCGATGGCCATGTCGGAGTAGGCGGAGAAGTCAAGATATATCTGCAGCGTGAAGGCCAGCACGCCCACCCAGCTGCCAAGCACGGTGAGGCTTTTGAGCGAGGCGAGGTTCTGCGCGAAGAGCGACGCGTCCGAAGCCGCGCTCGTCTCCAGCAAAAGCTGATCCGCGAGAGCGCCGCAGGGGTTCGCGAGCAGGGTCTTTTTCGCAAGGCCCACGGCGAAGCGCCGTATGCCCGAGAGCAGGTCCGGCCCCTCCTCGCGGTGGACGAAAAGCTCGTCCGCCACGGTCTTGTACCTGACGATGGGGCCGGCTATGCACTGGTGGAAAAGCGACGCGTACAAAAGCACGTTCCAGTAGCTCTCCTGCGCCTCCGCGTCGCCGCGGTACACGTCGATAACATAGGTCAGCAGCTGGAAGGTATAGAACGAAATGCCGATGGGCAGCGCAATGCTCCGCACGAAGTCCGGTACCTCGCCGAAGATGGAGCAGAAAAGCCCCGCGTACTTGAAAAAGCCGATGAGCGCGATATCGATGGCGGCGGATATGCTCACCCACATTTTTGCCTCTCGCGCCGAGGCGGACGAGGCCACGCGCAGCGCGCAGAACCATGAGGTTAGCGCCATGAACATCAGCAGCAGGACGTACTTCGGCTCACCCCACGCGTAGAAAATTATGGAAAAAATGAGCAGAGACGTGTTCTGCGCCTTCCGCGTGGGCGCGAGATAGTAGGCTATCAGCGACAGCGGCAGGAAGGCATATAAAAAAATAAGGCTTGAAAATACCATGAGCGTTGAACTCCCGTAAAAATTAAGCGATTTATTCTACCTTATTTTGCGGAAAATGACAAGCCTGTATGACAAAAACGGCGCGGGGAAAGGCTCCCGCGCCGTAAGCTTCACTTTTTGCACTCCGGCATAAGCTCGTTGGAGATGACGCTGAGCATTTCGTCGAATTTCTCCACGTCCTCCTTGGGAAAGCGCTCCTTCACCCGGTCGATGACGGTCTTTTCGTAGGCGCTTAGTATGCCCATGTAGCTGAAGAATTTCTCCGACAGGACAAGGTGGTACTCGCGCCGGTCGGTCTGGGAGTTCTGGCGCTCGAGATAGCCCTTTTTGATGAGGCTGTTGACCTTGTAGGTGGCGTTGGACTGGGAGATGTTGAGAAAATCCGCGAACTGCCCCACCGTGGGTTCGTCGAGCATTTTTATCACCTCGAGCGAGAAGGCCTCCATGGCGGAAAGCGAGCCGTCGCGCTCGCGCACCAGTTCAAAGACCTTGCGGTAAAACTGCAGCTTGAATTTATCGTATACCTCGGCAAAGCTCTTCTCCACCATTTTTCCGTCCTCCCGTTCGCGTACCTGCTGTTTGCAATAATATACTACTTTTCCCGGGATTTGTAAACAGAAAAGCGGGAAGCGGCGTGCCGCACTGTCCCGCGCGTCACGCCGCTTCCCGCCCTTCGGCGGTGTATATGATTACTTGATGCCGTACTTCTTGTTGAACTTGTCAACGCGGCCGCTGGTGTCGACCAGCTTCTGCTTGCCGGTGTAGAAGGGGTGGCACTTGGAGCAGATCTCGACGGTGATGTCCTTCTTGGTGGAGCCGGTCTCGATGACGGCGCCGCAAGCGCATCTGATGGTGGTCTGCTGGTAGTTGGGATGGATTCCTGCCTTCATGGTCAATTCTCCTCGTCTAATGCTGCCTTGATTGTGCCAAAAAAGGCATAGTTACAAGACGCAAAAGAGATTGTAGCACAGCAGCGCGCGGATTGCAAGGCCTTTAGCGCGAAAAATAATTTATTTTTGCAGCACGCTGACGGCCTTTCCCGCCGTTATGAAGTACAGGACGCATTCCTTTACCGGCTGGCCGTATATTCGCTCGAGCGCGTCGGCGTAGGCCGCGAGCTGTCCGGTGTAGAGGCGGCTCCTCTCGGCGATCTCCTCCTCCGTGCGGACGTTGTCGGTCTTGTAGTCGATGACGGTGAGCGCGCCGTTTTCCTCGATACAGCAGTCCACGACGCCCTGCAGCAGCACCTGCTCCCCCGCCGCGGTGCGGAACACCCTCTCCGCGTCGCACAGGATGGAGAATTTGAACTCGCGCAGCTTCTTCTTCGCGCGGGTCATGCGCCGTCCAAGCGGCGAGGTGAAGAGGCGCTCTATCGCCTTCGCGTCCACGGCCTGCGCCTCGCGCTCCGAAATGAAGCGCCCGTCGCGCAGACGCGCTATCTCGCTCTCGATCTCTTCGAGGCTTCCGCTCTTTTCAAAGTCCATGTACTGGAGCACAAGATGCGTGGCCACGCCGCGCTCCGTCCCGGTGAGGGGCTTGTCCTTCTTCACAAAGTCCGGCATGCGGAAGGCCCTGTGCCGCGCGGGCGCAATGCTCTCCGCGTCCTCGTCAGCCTCCGTGCGGCCCTTCAGCTCCGTGGCCGTCACCTTTGATGGGAGCTTCACCGCCCCGGCGTGGGGATAGCGGTAGCCGAGAGCGCACTCGATCTCCCTCAGGCTCTCCGGGTCGGCCTCGGCGGCCGCTGTCACGGCGGCTTCCTCCCCCGGTGCGCTCTCAGCGGCGCAGTATTCTATTTTTATGTTCCGCTCCCCGTCGGCGAGGGCGGCTGCGATGAGCCAGTTCACCGGCGCGGCGGCGCCGGACAGAAGCTCCGGTGCGAGGGGATCGGTGACGGCGGCGCGTATTTTCTCCGTCAGCTTTTCCGCGTCCTTTACGGCGGCGGTAATGTACAGCCGCTCCTTGGCGCGGGTCATGGCGACGTATAAAAGCCGCATTTCCTCCGAGAGCGTCTCCCGTTCGAGCCGCAGGCGTATCGCGTTCCTCGCGAGAGTCGGGTACTCCACGCGCCGCTCGAGGTCGGTCACCTTGGGTCCCAGCCCCAGCTCCGGGTGGACAAGCACCGTGTCGCGCGTGTCGGTCTTGTTGAACTGCCGCGCCGTGTCGCACAGGAACACCACGGGAAATTCCAGTCCCTTTGAGCGGTGGACGGACATTATCTGCACCGCCGAGGTCTCCGGCGCGCCGCCCGACGGCTCGCTCCCCTTGGCTGCGAGCTGCCTGAGCCACAGCACGAAGCGGTGAAGTCCCCGGTATCCGGTGCTTTCAAAGCGCTCTGACAGCCCGACGAAGCTCATCAGGTTCGCCCTTCTCCGCTCGCCGTCGTCCATGGCGCTGCACAGCGCGAGCATGTCCAGCCCGTCCATCACATACCGCACGAGTTCGCCCACGGGCATGTCCGCGGCGGCGGCGCGCATGGCGGAGAGCCGTTCGAGGAAGCGTGCGCATTTTTCGTTCCCATCCGCCGCGGCGGCGAGCGCCGAGTAGAAATCGCCCTTTCTGGACGCGGCGCGTATCGCCGACAGCTCGTCGGCGGAGAACATGAAGGACGGCGAGCGCAGCACGGCGATGAGCGGTATATCCTGATGCGGATTATCAATGACGGCGAGCGCCGACATCAGCGCCGATATCTCCACGGAGCTGAAATACTCCCCGGATTGCACCGACGCCACGGGTATCCCCTGCTCGATGAGGGCGCGGCGGTAGACCCCGCCCACGGTGTTCACCGAGCGCAGGAGTATAGCCACGTCGCCGTATTCCACGGGTCTCACGCCGTTTTTGTCCCTGACGGGGACGCAGCTCTCCACGAGGGCGCGTATCCGCCCCGCCGCCATGCGCGCCTCGGCCTCGGTCTTGTCCGGGGAATCGGCGTCGACGGCAGCCGGGATGTTCATCAAAAGCAGCTCCGGCACATCGGCCGCGCCCTCATAGTCCGCGCCGCATTTGAGCTCGGCGCTCGAGTCATAGTCGATGTCGCCCAGTCTTCTTGACATGCAGCGGGAAAAGACCGCGTTCGCGGCGTTGAGTATCTCGCGGCGGGAGCGGAAGTTCTCCTGCAGCATTATCCTGCGCGGCTCTCCGGGCGCGGCGGTGTCCGCGTCGGCAAAGCTCAGGTATTTCCCGGTAAATATCTCGGGGTCCGCAAGACGGAAGCGGTATATCGACTGCTTCACGTCGCCCACAAGGAAAAGGTTCCTCCCACGGCGCGAGACGGCGCGGAAGATCGCGTCCTGCACCTGGCTCACGTCCTGATATTCGTCCACCATTATCTCCGTGAAGCGCTGCGACACCTGCGAGGCGAGCATGGTCGGCTCGCCGTTCTCGTCGGTGAGGAGCGCGGCGGTGAGGTGTTCAAGGTCGGAGTAGTCGAGGAGCGCGCTGCGGCGCTTGTCCTTCGTATACTCGCGGTCGAACATCAGCGTCAGCTCAAGGAGCGCGCTCATCGCCGGGGCGGTCAGCTCCATCTCGTGCAGGAGCTTTTCCGAGTCGGACGAGAGCATGTCCGCCGCGTTCTTCATGGCCTTTTTGCAGCTCTCGCGACGCGCCTTCACCAGCTCCGACACGCGCGGCTCCGGCGAATTTCTCAGCGCGCCGAGGCGGCCGAACGGGATATCCGCGGCCGCACGCGCCCTGTCCCAGCCCATATCGAGGCTGCGCACAAGCTCCCTGAGCGCATCCGCCGTCTCCGAAACGCTCGGCATATAGGCATTTTTTATCTTCTCATAGGGCGCCATCTCGGCCATGACCCTGTCCATCTCGGCGCTCCAGTATTCGGCGGTCTCCCTGACGCGGGACAGCACCTCCCGCCCCCACGGCGTCTCCGCCGCGTCCGCGCAGTCGGACTCGAGCAGCTCCACCTGCCGCCGCGCCCAGCTCTCCGGCCGCGCGTGGCACTGCATTTTGCCGTGGAGGTTCAGCACGAGGGCAGCAAGACGCCTGTCGTCCCTGCCCGCGCCCACCGTGTCCGCAAGGAGCGTGAAGCCCGGGTGCGTTCCTCTTTTTTCGTAGCAGCTCTCAAGCGTGCGCTCGAGGGCCGCGGCCTTCATCGCGGCCGCCCTGTCCTCGTCCATTATCTTGAAGTCCGGGGATATGCCCGCCATGTGGCTGAACTCGCGCAGAAGGTCGGCGCAGAAGCTGTGTATGGTGCCGATGTGGGCGCGCTGGCACAGCGCGTTCTGGCGGCGCAGGCGGCGCGAGGAGGGGTCCGCTCCCAGCGCGGCGGAAAGCTCCTCCATTATTCTGCCGCGAAGCTCTCCCGCCGCGGCGCGGGTGTAGGTTATTATAAGGAAGCTGTCTATGTCCGCGGGGCAGCTTTCGTCGAGGATATAGGCCATGAGGCGCTCGGTCAGCACTCTCGTCTTGCCGCTGCCCGCGCCGGCGGATACGAGGACCGTGCTGCCGCGCGTGTTTATGGCCTGAGACTGCGATCTTGTAGGCTCGAATTTCACTTTTCCCCGCCTCCTTCCAGCATTGTCCACACCTTGTCAGCCGGGAGCTTCGGCATGAATCTGCACCTCTCGCCGCTGCGGCCGTTGGCGAAGTGGCAGGCGTCGAAATAGTCGCAGTTCATGCAGGCGTTCTCCTGCTGGCTCCTGTAAAACGGGTCGGCGGCGATGTCTCCCCGCCGGAGCTGCCCCGCCATTTCCGTCAGAGTCTCCTTTATATGCTTTGAGAGAAGCCCCAGTCTCTCGGCGCTCGCGACGCTCTCCGCCGCGGTGCGGCCGCCTATCTTCACGGGGATGTAGCGCTTGTCCTCGCCGTTCTCCCACGCCTCCATGACCTCCGCGTCGTCAAGGACGAGACCGCTCCGGCGGCTCTCCTCGCGGCGAAGTCCCTCGGCCTCACCGTCGTCCATGTCGCGCGCGGCGGAGAGCATGGCGTTTCTCGCCGGGACGTACATCACCCCGGCGGGGACCGTCTCGTATCCGTAGAGCTTTTCTCCGTCCTTCTCCAGCGCGAATAGGTACAGGAGCATTTGAAGCCCCATGCCGTACCAGATGTCGGAGAGGGAGAACTTTTTCCGCCCGGTCTTGTAGTCCACCACGCGGATATACAGCTTGCCGTTATGGAGCCAGCCGTCCACGCGGTCGGCAATGCCGGTGAGGGTGAGCCTGTCCTCGCCCGCGCCAAGCTCCACGGGCGGCAGCTCCGACGCGTTCGCGAAATCGAGCTCGAAGCTCAGCGGCTCAAAATCCGAACGGCGAAGCTCCGCCGCCATGTCGCCCACCACCTGATGGACGTCGCGCGTGAGGCGCTCGAAAAGGTACACGAAGCGGGCGGACTTCTCCTGAAAATCGTTCAGCTCCTCCCTGACATAGGCGCCGACATATTTATCCGTCAGTTCGCTGACCTCCGCGTCGGAAACGGCCCGGAAGCCGCCCTTTTCCTTTATCTCGCGGGCGGTATTCTCCAGCACATAGTGCATGAAGGTGCCTATCTCCGGCGGGGTGAAGCCCGCGGGTTCATAGGGCTTCGCCTTCAGCCCGTACTGGCAGAAGTACGCAAACTTGCAGGAGGCGAATTTATCCACGCGCGAGGCCGAGAGCTTCAGCTCCCTGCCGTAGAGCGCCTCCACCGCGTCCCGCGAGAGCCGGCCCCGGCTCATCTGAGAGGCCGCGAGAAGGCTTTCAAAGCGCTCGGGGCGTTCCCTTCTGAAATACTCGGCGGCCGCCTGCTCCCTCGCTCCGCCGCCGCGGAGGGCGTGAGCCGCGAGAGTCAGCGCCGGAGCCTCGGCCGACATGCGGGCTTTCAGCGCGTCCGCGCGCTTTATCTCCATGCCGAAAAGCGCCCTCGCCCGGTTCATCACAAAGGCCGGGCGCTGCTCCGCGCCCTCGCCGTTCACGGCGGCATAGCTCATCATCAGGCTCTCCGAGGGCAGGGTGAGGCAGTTGTAGATGAGAGAAAACTCGCGCCACAGCTCGCTCTCTCCCGCGCCGCCGAGGTCGATGTCCATCTCAAGGAGCCGCCGGCGCTCGTCGTCGGAGAACATTCCCGTCTCCGCGCCCGTCTGCGGCACGCGCTCGTCGCTGACGCCAAGGACGATGAGGTGCTTTATGCTGCGCCGGCGCATACGGTCGAAGTCTCCGGCGGAGACCCGGTCGAGCGACACGGGAATAATACCCACGTCGTATTTTGAGAGCATGAGGGTGAAGAGCTTGCCGAACTCCTCCATGCTCATTGGCGTTTCGCCCAGTATGGCGGCGCTCTGCTCAAGCGCGGAGACGATGATGTCCCAGAGCTGCGTATACTCCTGCGCAAGGCTCTCTCTGCCGCTCTCGTAAAGCTCGCGCGAGCGCCGCTCGAGCCTTTCCGGGAGCTTCAGCGCGGTGAACAGCTCCGCGAGCGCCGCCGCCTGAGCGGAGGCCGTCTCCGCCTCGCGCGCCCTTTTCTCAAAGGTGAGCAGGGGCGCCGAAACACGGCGTCGCAGGGCGTTTATCCCGCGCAGGCGTTCGTTCGCGTCCTCGTCATACTCGTTCCCGTAGCCGTCGGGGTGCTGCCGCCAGTCGCCGCTCCTCATCCACGCGCCGCCGCGCAGCTGCCACTTGAAGATATAGTTTTCCAGCGTGTCGCACTCGTCCGCGTCAAGACCCGCAAGCCCCGTGCGGATATAGCTCACCACGTCGTCCACGGCCCAGCCGCCCGATACGATCTCGTAGGCGAGGGCTATCAGCGCCGGGAGCGGCCGCTGCATAAGGTCGCTCTTTTTGGAGATGAACAGCGGCACGCCATAATGCCCGAAAACGCTCTCGAGCAGCGCCCTGTAGTCGTCAAAGCCGCGGACGGCCACCGCGATATCCCGCCAGCGGCAGCCCCCGCCGCGCACAAGCTCTATGGCCCGCGCGGCGGCAAGCTCGCACTCGGCGTTCATGCTCTCGGCGCAATATAGGCTCACCGCCCCGAGAGCGTCGAGACCGGACGGCTCCGACCATGTGAACATATTGTCCGCGAAAAAGCTCAGCGCTTCGTTCTTCCCGCCGTTCGAAGCGCATTTTTCTATTCTTGTCTCCTTCCCCAGCTCGTGCGCGGCGGCAAGGAGCGCCCCGGCGCTGCGCCGCGAGAGGGCGTATATCTCGTTCTCGCCGTCCAGCGCTTCCACCGTCAGGCACACGGTAAGCTCCACGCCCTTTTTCATGAGCGCGACGAGTATTTCCTGCTCCTGCCGGGTAAAATCAATAAAGCCGTCCACATAGACGTGCCAGCTCCCGTCAAGCTCGCTCCCGGGTATCTGCCGGGCGAGGACGGTGAGCCGGTCGGCGGGGTCGGCGCGGCCGTTCGCCGCGACGGCGGCATAGGCCTCGGCGATGAGGGCGAGGTCCGCGAGCTTATCCCCAAGCGCCCCGCCGCAGCGCTCCGCCGCCTCAGCAAGGGTCTCCGGGGCGACGCAGGCGGTCTTCATCTCGTCGACGGCGGAGAGGAGTGCGCTCTGAAGCTCCGCCTTTCTCGCCGCCGCGCCGTAGACGCGCAGACGCGTGCTTATCCCGCTCAGCGCGAGCGCCATGCACAGCAGCCGCCCGCCCTTGTCGAGATACGGCGTGCAGCCCCCGCCCTGCTTCGACGCGACGCGCCGGGCAAGGCCCGTGAAGCTCATCACCTCCGCGTAGCGTGACATGCTGTCGCCGCAGACGCGGCACAGCTCGCGCTCCGCCTCGTGGCTGTACTGCTCGGGGACGATGAGCAGCCGCCCTCCCCGGGCTTCCTCCACGGCGGATCTTATTTCGTTTATCACGAGCGACGTCTTGCCCGTTCCGGCCTTGCCGGTTATGAGTCTCAGCATAGCAGCGCCCTCCGCGCTCAGTTTTTCATTGGTCTCATTTTATCAAAACGCACTTATTTGCGCAAGCTTTTAATGTTTTACTTGATTAAAGCCGAAAAACGTGGTATAAGTGTTGAATTATAAAGCGAGGTGTTTTTATGAAGTTTTCGTCCAAGATGGAACGCTGCGAGCTCTCCCCCATGCGCAAGTTCAACGACTGCGCGGACGAGGCGGTAAAACGCGGCATGAAAATATACCATCTCAACATCGGCCAGCCCGACATCCGCACTCCCGGCGCGTTCTACCAGGCGCTCCGTGATTTCTCCGAGCCTGTCGTCGCCTATGCTCCCTCCGCGGGCGTGCCGGAATTTCTTGACGCCGTCAGAAGGTACTACGCGCGTATCGGGGTCTCCCTCGGCGCGGGCGATGTCCTCACCGCGACCGGCGGCAGCGAGGCGATACAGATGACCATCGCCGCCCTCCTCGACGACGGGGACGAGATCGTCATCCCCGAACCCTACTACCCCAACTACCACACGTCCATCACTCTCGCCGGGGCGGTCATCCATCCGCTGACCACCTGCCCGGAGGAGGGCTACCGCTACGCCGTGCGTGAGCGCGTCGAGGCCTGCATAAACGAGCGCACCCGCGCCATATTCATCACCAACCCCGGCAACCCCACCGGCACCGTGCTCACGCGCGAGGAGCTGAAGCTCATGCTCGACATTGCGAAGGAGCATGACCTCATCATCATCTGCGACGAGGTGTACCGCGAGTTCGTGTACGACGGGCAGCCTCTCATGAGCGCGCTGCAGTTCGAGGGCTACGAGGACAACGTCGTGGTCATCGACTCCGTGTCCAAGCGTTTTTCCGCCTGCGGCGCGCGTATCGGCGTCGTTATCTCCAAGAACAGGCGTCTCATGGCCGAGATCATGAAGTGGTGCCAGTGCCGTCTGTGCGCCTCCACCGTCGATCAGCTCGCCTCCGCCGCGCTCTACGGCCTTGACCCGGACTACTTCACCGCCGTGCGCGAGGAATACCGTCTGCGCCGCGACACGCTGATGGCGAAGCTCAAAAAGATACCGGGCGTGGTCTGCGAGGAGCCGAAGGGCGCGTTCTATGTGATGGCGGCGCTGCCCATAGACGACGCGGAAACGTTCCAGTACTGGCTGCTCAACGAATTCAGCGACAACGGCGAGACCGTGATGTTCGCCTGCGGCGAGCCGTTCTACGCCACCCCCGGCAAGGGGAAGAACGAGGTGCGCATGGCCTATGTCCTCAAGCGCGAGGATCTTGAACGCGCCATGGACGTTCTCGCAAAGGCGATAGAGGAATACAACCGTACCCACTGACCAAAACAGTATAAAACCGCCCGGAGGCGCTGCCTCCGGGCGGTCGTTTCATATCAAGCCGTATCGTTTTATTTTCCCACGCTGTCCTTTGCCCAGCCGGCGGAGTCGGATATCTCGCAGCCGGAGATGAACTCGCCGGCGGAGAGTATCTGCGCGCCGACATTCGCCATATCGCGCAGGTTGGAGAGCTGTATCTCCTCGCTCGCGGAGGATGTGCAGTCGCTGAGCACAACGGTATTATAGTCGAGCGATATCGCGTCGTAGCAGGTGGTGCGGATGCAGTTGGGCGTAGTGGTCCCGGCAAGGACGACCGTATCCACGCGCAGACGCCGCAGCAGCATGTCAAGCTCCGTGGCGAAGAAGGCGGAGTAGCGCTGCTTTACGATGTGGTAATCCCGCGCGTCGCTGCCGAACTCCTCGGGAAGCGCCGCGGAAATGCCCGCGTCACAGCCGGGCGACATGGCTCTGCCGCCGTCGCGCCAGCTTTTGAAGCGGGTATGCTCCACGTCGCTGCCGTCCGCGCGGTACAGACGCGTCACGAAGATGACCGGTATGCCGTTATCGCGGCAGTGGCGTATCACGCGGGCGCAGTCCGGCACGGTGGCCGCCGCGCCGCTTATGCACTGCGCGGAGCGCGGGTCGATGAAGCCCCGCTGCATATCAATAACTATAAGCGCTGTTTTCATTTTCTGCCTCCGTTTTGCTCATTTTGTTTCCGCTCCCGCGGCGGGACCGGCCGTGTCAGAAATTGAACTCGGCCGCCCAGTCGAAGTCACCGCTCTCTTCATACGACCGGGGCCAGTGTGCGCACCGCGCGGGCGTTCTATGCGGTCGATCCCCGGCGTGTATGGCTTGAGGTCGAGTACCGGCGTGCCGTCAAGCGCGTCGATCCAGTACAGCCCGACGACGCCCTTTTCCTCGTCCACATACGCGATATCCGCGCTGGATACGGCGATGGGGTTCGGTCTCTCCGGCGAACGGGCCGCGAACACGCCCAGCTCTCCGTGTCTCTTTTTATAGGGCTTTCTCTCCGTGAGGACGCTCCTGTCTCCTGTGCAGTTGTTTTTTTATACTTCAAGCCCTTTTTTCGTAAAAATGACGGCGGGCGGCAAAAGGCCGCCCGCCGGGATATCTTTTGCCGGGTATCAGTACATATACCGCACGTTGTCGTCGCCGAGGAAGAAGAGCGCCAGCGCGTCAGGCCCGGTATGCGCGCCCGTCACCGGCTCGTAGCAGACCTTGAGTATCTCCGGGGGATCGACGGTCTCGCTGATCATTTTGGCAAGAGCGTCCGCGTCCTTTTCGCAGTCGGCGTGGGCAATGCCGACGACAGAGCTTCCCGCGCCGCGCACGAGCGCCTCGTAGCGCCGCGCCATCTCCTTTATAGCCTGCTTTCTGCCGCGTATCCTCGCGGAGACGACGAGCTTGCCTTCCTCGTTGCCCTTGAGGAGCGGCTTTACGCCCAGAACGGAGCCTATCACCGCCGTGACGCCGCCCACGCGGCCGGTACGGCGCAGGTACATGAGGTCGTCCACGAGCAGCAGCTGGCATATTTTGCCCTTCATGGCCTCAAGCGCCTCGGCCGTCTCGCCGAGCGGCACTCCCTGTTCGCGGAGCTTCACGGCGCGTATGACGGCTATCCCCTCGCCGAGGGAGGCCGCGAGCGTGTCCACAAGACGTATCTCCCGCCCGGGATATTTTTCCCTCAGCTCCCCGGCCGCTATGACCGAGGACTGGAACGCGCCGCTTATGCCCGAGGACATGCCGACATACAGGATGTCGTCGCCGTTTTCAAGGATCGGAGTCATCGCCTCCACGAAGCGCTGCGGCGGTATCTGCGAGGTCGTCACCACATGGCCCGAACGCAGGATATCATAATACTCCCCGCCGTCAAAGCCGCCTTCGGTCTCGAAATGCTCGACCCCGTTCACCAGATAGGAGAACGGCACGACGACGAGGTCATTTTCTTCAATAAAAGAACGCGGCAGATTCGCCGATGTGTCAGTTACGATACGGTACATTTGTAATGCCCTCCATGCTCATCTAATCTGCATGATTATATTAGCAGATATAAATAATTATGTCAAGCCGCGCAAATGCAAAATCTTCTTGCGCGCATGACAAGCTTGTGCTATAGTGTTCTGTGGAAAGGATTGATGATATGGAGCTGAGCAAGGATATCGTTGCGGCAAAGCTGCGCAGATGGGAAAAATATCTCAACGAATACCGCCTGCCGAAGTGGGAGGATATCCCCGATCTCGGCCTCTACATGGAGCAGGTGATCGCGCTGCTGAGCAAGTATCTCGACTACCTCCCGCCGGAGCTGAAGGAGGAGCAGTTCATCACCGCGGCGACGATCAACAACTATGTGCGCCGCCACCTCATGCCGGAGCCGGTGAAAAAGCGCTATTACCGCGTGCATATCGCGTATCTGGTGGTCATATGCTCGCTCAAGCAGAGTCTCAGCATTTCCACGCTGAGTACGATCATGCCCGTCGGCATTCCCGAGGAGCAGGTGCGTGAGATATACGACGGCTACGTCCACCGCCACCAGCGCGCGGCGGAATACTTCGTGCAGCAGGTGCAGCTCTGGGCCGCGGACATACTCGACCACGAGGTGGAGTCCGAGTTCTGCGTGGACAATGCCGACGAGCTGGTATTTACCTCCGCCGTGGTGAGCGGCTTTGCGAAGCTGCTGGCGGAAAAGCTGCTTCTTCTCAACAAGCACGCCGTCGAGGACGCGGCGCGCGCCGCGCAGGGCGGTGAAAAATAAATGTCCGCCCAGTCTCTCGCGGAGCTTTTTGCGGAAAAACACGCTTCGGCTGACGATCGGCCGAAATGGATAAAAAACGTCAGGACCGTTTGGGTCCTGACGTTTTTTTATCGTTGTGCGGCTTATCGCCCGGCGGCACGGCGGCGCTTCACGTCTCCAACCGCGATGAGCAGGAGGCCGGTGAACGAGCCGAGCATAAGGGCGCTGCCCGCGAGGAGCAGTCCCCCACGGCCGCTCTCACCCGTCTTTGTCAGCGTGGAGGAGCCGCCCGGAGCGGTATTTTCGATGGCAGCGACATAGCAGCTGCCGAACTGCGAGAGAGCCGCGCCCTCGCCGTCTATGGTCATGCTGCCGTCAATGCCCACCGTGAGCGTCCAGCCGCTCAGCGGCAGCTTATAGCCCGCGGGGGCCTTGGTCTCGGAAACGGCGTACTCGCCGGGGCGCAGATAGACGGTATCGGAGTTGCCGTCGGCGCCGCAGACGAGCTTTTCTTCCGTGTACTCGCCCTTGACCGTAAACTCAGCGCCGGAGAGCGGCGCCGCATGCGCCGCGTCCTGCTTGTGGATGGCAAATGGGTACTTTACGGCGGCGTTCGTGACGGAGAGCCTTGCGCTCCCGGCGGCAGCGCCGTTTACTGTCACGCCGTTTCCGCTCACTGTGAGCATATATTTTTCGCCGCTCAGCACATAGCCCTCGGGTGCGGAGAGCTCCTCAAGCTCGTACTCGCCGTAGGGGAGGCGGAGCTTTATGAGACCGCTTTCGTCAGAGCTGAGGCGCTGCGTACCGTCCGGGCCGCGCAGCTCGAACACCGCGCCGGAGAGCGGCTTTTTGCTGTCAAGGTCCGTCTTGACGACGGTAAAGTCACGCAGCAGGCGCTCGTTGGCTATCGCGGCCATGAACACGGAGTCGACGTCCGGCAGGGCGCGTCCCCCGACGGTCACTCCTCCGTCCTTGTCAACGCTCACGCCGAGCGTCTTTTCCCAGAGCTTATAGCCATGGGGAGCCTTGGTCTCGCGCAGGATGTATTCGCCCATGGTCAGACCGGTAAAGACGGCGTTGCCGTTTGCGTCGGTGACGGCGGCGGCAAACACCTCGCCCTCTTTGCCGTCATCCGCCCGGAAGAGCGTGAACTCGGCATCCTTCAGGCGCTTTGTCCTGTCCTTGCCGTCGTGCTTTATGATGCCGAAGGCCACAGTCCGTATGGGGTTTCTGACCGTGATGTCGATTGGCGTCTGAGCGCTCTTCTCATCGACGGTAAAGCCGTAGCCGTCGTCCAGCTTCAGATAGCCGTCGGGCGCAGTAAGCTCGTTTATGACGTAGTCGCCCGCCGGGATGCCGGAGAGGGTAACGTCGAGCGCGCGTATCACGCCCTCGCCCGCGTCGGCCAGCTCATAGCCGTCCTCCGTCTCCGTCCAGAGAAGGAGCCTGCCGTCAGCGTCCCTTACCTCGAAGCTCGCGTCAAGTACCTTCGTCTCGTCGTCAAGGTCGACCTTTCTCAGCCGCACGCTGCCGAGGATGAGCTTATCCTTGACGGCGACGGTGATCTCCCTGCCGTGGACAAGCTCTCCCGCGGGGATCTCTATCACCTCGCCGTTCAGGTAATAGCCCTCGGGCGCGGTGAGCTCGCGGAGCGTGTAGTCGTCATAGGCGACGTCGTCAAAGAGCGCCGCGCCGTCCCCGCCCGTTTCGGCAAGCCTTATATATCCGCGGCTGTCCGTGAGCGCGAACACCGCGCCGGCAAGCGGCTCGCCGGAGTTCTCGTCGGTCTTGAGTACCCTCACGGCGTAGCGGGTCTTTTCGTTGGTAAATGTGAATACGAACGGCTCGTCCTCGGGCGTGTCCGCGTTATAGCTGAAGAATACCGGCTCGTCGAGGCTCAGCTCGTAGCCCTGCGGGGCCCTTGTCTCGACAATGAGATAATCGCCGTAGGGTACGTTGAAGTACGCCGCCCCGTCATAGAGCGTGGTACTCTCGGCTATCGCCGCGCCGGGTCTGCCGTCCGAGACCGAATAGAGCGTGAACACCGCGCCGAAAAGCCTCTCGGGCTTGTCGCCGGCGCTCTCCTTTATGACGGTGACGCGGCGGGTGAGCCGGTCGTTTTCGACGTTCACGGTAAGCGTCTCGTCCTGCTCGGTGAGCTTTATCCCGGCGCTCTGCGTCCTGACGGCATAGCCCGTGGGGGCCTCCACCTCGCGCACGGTATAGCTGCCGAACGGCACGCCGTCGATGAGCGCACGGCCCATCGCGTCGGTGGTGACGACGTTGCCCGCGCCCTCGTCCGACGCCGCGGCGGCCTGACGGTGAACCAGACGTTTTCGCCGCTCCCGTCAAGGAGCATGAACTTAGCGCCCGCGAGGGGGAGGTCTCTGTCGGCGGAGTCGCTCTTGCATATGAGTATGCTGCCGGTGGTGCGCCGATTTGTGATCGTAAGGGTGAGCACGCCGTTTTCAAAGCTGTGTTCCGCCCCGCCGGCGGCGCTCACGACGCGCATGCTGCCCTCCTCCACCGTGAAGCCCCAGCCCGCGAGCGGCACGTTGTAGCCCTTGGGTGCGGCGGTCTCGGTGACGGCATATTTCCCGGGAAGGAGCGTGACGGTATCGGTCGTGCCGTGGCCGTCGGTGACGAGATAATACTTCTCTCCGCCCTCGCTCGTGACGGTGAAGGCGGCCCCCTCAAGGGGCGCGGAGGTGGTCTCATCAAGCTTTACGACCGATAGCCTGAAGCTGCCGGGGTCGTCCTTTACGGTGTACCGGGGCTTTTCGCCCGTAAGCATTTCGCCGTCGATGTACACGCCGTCGGGCGTGACCTGTACGAAGGCGCTCTCAAAGGAGATATCATAGCCGTCCGGGGCCTTTATCTCCGAGAGCATGTATTCCCCAACGCCGAGTCCGTCGACGTATACCGCGCCGTCCACGGTGGTGAACACTCTGTTCACGCCGCGGCCGAGGAGCCTGAACTGCGCGCCGTCGAGCCGCTTTCCGCTGAGCGAGCTGAGCTTCACGATCTCGAAGCCGAACTTCACGCTCTCATTCACGACTGTCAGCACATAGACCGGCTGTTCACCGTCGCCCGACGGCTCGAAGCCTGCGCCGCTCACCGTGCCGTCGCCGCCGACGGTGAAGCCAAACTCACGTCCGTCGGCAATATAGCCCGCCGGGGCGGCGGTCTCCTTTATGATGTAGGAGCCGCTTCTGAGCTCCGTGAAGCGCACATAGCCGCCCGCGCCGGTGGTCTTGGCCGCGATGGCCGTACCCTCCGCGTCATAGAGGGTGAATTCCGCGCCGGACAGGCGCACGCCGTCCGTGTTCTCCTTGCAGACCGCGACGCCCCGCTCGTGCGGGAGGTTCGGCACGGTGAGCGTGACGGGCTTATCGTAGGCGTTGCCGTTAATTTCAAAATGGATGTCGCCGAGCGCCATATAGCCTGCCGGAGGCGTGACCTCGCGCAGCACATATCTGCCGCAGGGGAGGCCGCTTATGATCACGTCGCCCGCGCTTATGCGCGTGACGCCGCCGCCGGGGGCGTATACATAGCCGCCCTCCGCAGCCGCGAGGGAGACAAGGCTCTCCGCGCCGCCGGCGCTGTACAGCTCAAATTCCGCGTCGGGGAGCGTATCGCCGTTCTCGTCGGTCTTGAGGAGACGAAGCCGGGTGGGATAGTCGCGGGAGACGAAGCGCGCGGCGATGTCCGCGCCCTCCGGGGTATGCCCCTCGACCTCGACATGGCGGACGTTGGGGTCAAGCGTATAGCCCTCGGGCGCTTTCGTCTCGATAATGCTGTATCTTCCGGGGGCCGGCACCTCGACGACGGCCCCGCCGTCCGCGCCGGTCACGACGGAGCGGTGGAAGCCCTCGCCGTACACGAGAAATTCCGCGCCGGGAAGGAGCCGCTCTTCGTCGTTTATGTCCGCCTTGAAAAGCTCGAATACATAGCGGCTCTTTTCGTTGACAAACGTCAGCTCCACGCCGGCGCTGCCGCTCTCCGCGCTTATCGTGAAGGACTTTGCGGCGGTGCAAAGCTCATAGCCCGCGGGCGCTCTCGTCTCGGCTGCGGTGTAGCTGCCGAACGGGATGTCCCCGACGCTCGCCGTACCCGTGGAGTCGGTGATCATGGTGTACAGCGGCACTGCGGAGGCGGCGCCGGCATAGTATTCTGCGGTATCGTACACCGCAAATTCCGCCCCGGAGAGCCTGCTGCCCGCGCCGTCCGTCTTTATGACGGTGAGGCTGCCGCGAACCGGCTCGTTTTTGACGACGATCTCGTTCCTGCCGCCCTCGGTGACGGTGAAGTACAGCGGCTCTTCGAGCTTTATATAATTCTCGGGAGCCTTCTTTTCGACAAGATAATATTCCCCGGCGGGCAGCTCAAGCTCCGCGCCGTCCGCGCTGTTGACCGCGGCGTCGGCATATATCACGTTCCCGTCCGTATCGGTGATGTCAAAGACCATGCCCGTGACGGGCGTGCCGTCGGCGCTGACCTTTCTGACGGTGGTCTTATGGGTGATATCCTCGTTCACGCACACGACGGGCAGCTTGGAAAGCTCAACGCCCTCCGGCTGCTCCGCGCCGCCCGCTCTGAGGATATATACCTCGGTATTCAGTCTCTTGCCGGCGGGAGCGACATACTCGCTGACCTCGTAGATACCGGCGGGAAGGCCCTTGAAGCGCACCTCGCCGTTTTCGTCGGAGACTGCGTAGCGCACCTCGCTGTCGGAGTACGCGGTGGAGCTTATGCACACGGCTCTGAACACCGCGCCGGATAGGCCCTTGCCCGCGGCATCGAGCTTTAAGAGTACGATGTCCTCCGTCTCGAGCCGGTTCACCACCGAGAGCGCGAGAGTCTTTCCGTGCTGCACCGCCGTTATCTCAAAGCTTATCCCCGTCTCCGGGACAAGTCCCGCGGGCGTGGTGGCCGCGTCCTCGTCGGCCGTGTATGTCCCCCACGGGAGCATGCCGAGCGAGAGAGTGCCGTCCTCGGCGGTATACAGCACATCGGGCGTTTCGCCTACACCGGCGAAGCTGTATACGCCGTTCCCGCCGTCTGCCCGGACATAACCCTCGGCCGTTCTCACCGTGAAGCCTATGCCCGCGAGGAGCCTCCCGCGCCCGTCGGTCTTGGTGATCGTGACGCCGCCGCGTATCTCCGTGTTGCCCACGGTGACGCTCTCCGCCGCGCCCGTTATCCCAAACGCCTTGTCCTCCGACGAGATGATGTACCCGGCGGGGGCCTGCGTCTCGCGCAGGATATAGCTGCCCGAGGGGATATATTCGAGGACGAAGGTCCCGTCCCCGCCGGTGACGAACTCCGTGCCGCTCCCGGCAAGGCCCGTATAGACATACGCGCCGTCCGCGCCCTCGGCGGTGACGAAGCTCTCGCCGCACATGATGACAAATTTCGTCCCCGGCAGGCCCTTGGCGGAGTTTTTGTCGTCCACCTTGAGTACGGTGAGACGGGTATGCTCGTTCTTCACCGTCCCCGCGTCGACCGTCTGGCCGGGGGAATAGGCGGCGGGGGTGTTCCCCTCGCCCACCGTGACGGTGAAGCTCTTCGCGCCCACATAGCCCGCGGGAGCCTTCGTCTCGGTCACGGTGTAGGTGCCGAAGGGGATGTCCTCAAAGGTGACGGCTCCCCTCTCGTCCGAGAGCGCGGTCAGAGTCAGCCCGCCGCCCGTGAGGGTAAATTCCGCGCCGGGGAGCCGCTTTGCGCCGCTCTCGTCGGTCTTTATAAAGCTTATGTTATAGAGCTTTTTGTCGTTTGTGAACACGCTCTCGTGCGTCCAGACGTACTCCTCCGCCCCCTCAGCGACGCCGACGGTGAAGCTGCGCGTCTCATCCGAGAGGATATAGCCAGCGGGAGCCGCGATCTCGCGCACATAGTATACGCCGGAGCGGAGGCCGGTAAAGCTGCACGCGCCGCTGCCGTCCGTGGCCGCGATCCTGTCGGGAACGTCGGAAGCCGGATCGGAATACAGGCCGAAGCGCGCCCCGGCAAGAGTCCTGCCCGTGACGGAGTCCTTCTTTATTATCCTTATGCTGCCGCGTTCCTCGGAGTTTTTGAAGCTGAGCGACACGGGGACGGTCGAGCCGACCGTGACGGAAACGCCCTCAGAAAGCTCGTCGGACACGACGAAGCCGTCGGGAGCCGTCAGCTCCCTGAGTATGTATTTTCCGAAGGCAAGGCCGATAAACGAGAGCGCGCCGTCATCGCCGGTCACGCCGCGGCGCACCTCGGCATTGCCGGAGTCGTAGAGCGCAAATTCCGCGCCCGCGAGCCTTTCGTCAAGGCTCTCGCCGTATTTTGTTATGTTTATGCCGCCGAAGAGCCGGACGTTCGTCCAGTTGATGGTGATGACGCTGCCGCTCACGGTGACGGCGGCATCTCTCGGCACGGCGGCGGTATGCGCGCCGCCCTTCTCGTCGATGGTGAGATGGAAATGTCCCTCGTAGCCGGTGTAGCCCTCGGGTACGGTCTCGGCCACGGTATAGCTCCCCGCCTCAAGACCGGAGAAGCACAGGCGGCCGTTTTCGTCGGTGGTCTTTGTCTGCACCGCGCCGGACTGCGCGGTGAGCGTGAACGAGACCCCGGCGAGAGGCCGGCCGTTCTCGTCGCTCTTGAGTATCTCCACTGCGCCCTCGCGGTATCTGTTGTTGAGCAGCTTGACCGACCCGTGGGGCGCGATCTTTTTGATCGTCACATGGGCGGAGGTGCCGCTGTCCCTGATGAGGTAGCCCGCGGGAGCGGATATCTCCTTCACATAGTACTCGCCGTAGGGCAGCTCCTCGAACACCTTCACGCCGCCTATGGTCCGGAAGGTGTCGATCAGCTTGTCCCCGCCGCCGTCAACGCGGTACAGCTCGTAAACGCCGCCGTCGATGAGGTTTTCATTCTTCTCCCGCTCGCCGTATTTTCTGAAGGTGAGCGTGCCGACGCCGCCGTCAGGCTCGTTATGCACATCGACGGCCGCGGCTCCGCTGTGATACTCGCGGTCACCGGCGGAGACGATCGTCACGGTATTGTCCTCCGTTTTTTCGATAACGACGGGGATGTCTCTGTGCGCCACATAACCGCTGTCGGGGTCGACGGTCTCGCGGAGGGTGTAGTTGTTCACGCCCTCGTTGAGGTCGTCCGCCCAGAAGAGGAGCGTATACTCGCTCCCGGCGCTCATGGGCGCGGCGCTGACGAGGCGCGTTCCGTAATAAAGCTCGAACCTCGCGCCCTTGCCGATGTCCGCGCTGCCCGTCCAGTATTTGTTTACGGTGAGCTTGGCCGGGCGGCGGATATAGACCTCGTTGCCGACGACGTTGGTCGCCTGCGCGCCGTAGGGGAGCCTGTCAAGGTCTATCCCGACGGTGAAGTCGATGTAGTAGTTGCCCTGCGGTATGACCCCGTCGCCGTTCTTGACGACGTTTATCTTCTGTCCGTCCGCCTCGAGCCGGAAGTGGTCGCAGTTGGAGGATACGGCGTCCGGGTCGAACACGAAGCAGTCCTCCATCATGTCGAAAACAAAAAGCTTGCCGTCCCTTATGCTGCTGCTCAGACCCACCTGCGAGAGGTTTATGCGGAAGGTGACGGCGGCGTCCTCATCGCCGAGATTGATGACTCTGACGGTATTGCCGCCGTATACGATGCTCTTGCTGACAAAGAGGCCCTGATCCTCGCGCCGCACGATGGCGGAGCTTGCGCCGTCCCTGTACTGGCCGTTTATCACGAGTCTCGCGGAATTAGAGATGTTGTTCGAGCTGCCCGTGAGGATGCCGAAATAGCGTATCTCGACGTTGACGAGCCTGCCCTCCGCCCCATCGGGTATCTCGTCGCGGCTGAAGCACACGTCAAAGCCGGACTCCGCGTCATCCGTTATCGTGAGCGTTCCGAGCTTCGGATGGGTGCTGCCGTTGGGCCATGTCTCGCCGTCGATGATTACCCGGACAAGCTCCGCTGCGGAGCCGGTATTGCCCTGCGCGTCGCAGACTGCGAGGTCTCCGGCGGAGAGATTGTCGAGAATGGATACGCTGCCGCTGTAGTTGTCGTTTATGCCCACGGCGAGGGAATAGCCGATTGGCTTGGTCTCGTCGCGTACGACCTGATGGTCGTTTATGCCGTACTGGGAGGCCTTGACGTTGCTCCAGATGTGCTTTCTGAGATAGGGGTCCTCCTGCGGGAGATCCTCGCCGGAGCCGGTCCCCACGCCCACATGGATGGTGTCGAGGGGCGAATCGTCCAGCACGCCGCGTATGCCCACCTTGATGTCGCCCGCAGGCTCGCCCTCGATACCGATGGTATCGACGGTGGTGGATATGTTGAAGGCAAAATTGACATAGGTGCCGCCCGGCTCCTTGAAAACGAGGGTGAGGGTGTTTGTGGCCGCGTCGAAGCGATAGTCCTTGAAATAGCTCGTCTCGTGCAGCATGCTCTCCCAGCTGTCCCTCGTGAGGAAGGCAGGTAGCTGTATGATGAGTTCGCTGCCGTCGACGATGTTGGGCAGGAGCGTGAGGTCCTCGTCGTCGACATATACCGTAAAGGTAAAGGTGTCGCCGTCACGCACCTCGGTCGACTGCGCGGTGGAGATGGAGACGCTGATGCCTCCGCGCCCGTCCTCTATCGCGCTGTCCTCCTCCGTGCCGGAGAAGGTGATCTCTGCGGCCGGCTCCGTCGGCTCGACCGGCTCCCACGCCGGCTCCTCCGGGTCCTCGTCCGGGTCCTCGGTGAACTCTCCGCCGTCGCCGGTATCGTCCTTCTCAAAAAGCGTCGGTATCTCGGCGTCGCCGGCCGCGAGAGCGTAGCCGGTCATGAGCTGTCCGCACAGCATGGATATCACAAGGAGCAGTACAAGGGCTTTGCTGAAAAAGCTTTTCTTCATGGTCCTTACCTCTCTGTAAGACTTGCGTATGCAAGCAGTCTGTGGCTCCCGACGCCGGTCGGGGTGCAGGTCACGAGCGTGAGCGCGAAGCCGTCGTTATGCTCCTCGAGCCTCGCCATAAGCTCGGCGGGTCCTATGACCTCGGTCCCGGTGACCTTATATGTATAATAAGTGCCGTCCGCGAGGGTAACGACGATCTCGTCGCCCTCCTTCAGCTCGTCAAGACGGTTGAAATGCTCTCCGTAGCCGCTCATCCTGTGGCCGAGTATCACGCAGTTGCCCGCCGCGCCCGGCTCGGCCGATTCCTCGTACCAGCCGGCTGCAGCCATGAGCGCCTGCTCGCCGCAGCCCCGGACAAGGGGCATGGCAAGGTCGATGGCGGGTATCTCGATGACGCCGTAGCCCGTGACCTCTATCGCGGGCCTCCTCTCGGTCCTGGGTGCGGGAGCCTCGGCGGCGAACTCCGCCTCCGCCCCCTCGACGATGGGGACATTTTCTATCCTGATGTCCGTCTCGCCGCTTTTTATCTTCTCCATCAGCTCCTCGCTGACCTGCCCGCGGCGCAGACTGTCGATATGCGGCCGCAGTATCAGCAGCGCCCCCGCGCACACCAGCAGCAGGAGAAGGATGACGCAGAGCGTCCTTATAGTCTTTTTCACTCTCATGGCGTCTCCTCAAAACAGCGGGAAAACGCCCGTGTTGAACGCGCTGTAGCCCAGATCGAGCTTCGGGATCAGCCCGACGCTCATCATAAGCCCCGTGACCACCCACACCGCCGCGAAAACGCACAGCACAAGGATCGCGATGAGCAGTATGCTCCCGAAGCTCAGGCGCTCCTCCCCAGCCTCACTGTCAGGCGTTTCCTCCGGCTGAAGGACGGGATCGCTCCCCGGCGGGACCGGCGGCGTCTCCGGCTGCGACGCGGGCGCTTCCTCCCGCGCAGGAGGGGTCTCCTCCGCTT
>ERZ1026856.207-NODE-207-length-42349-cov-6.625999_pt1 | contig 42349 bp, 54 predicted proteins | sample MGYA00380158_ERZ1026856 | MGnify/ENA primary metagenome ERZ1026856 (study PRJEB33269, sample SAMEA4719794) | human gut metagenome | biome: human-associated habitat; feature: organic feature; material: feces | place: Cameroon | collected 2013-10 ... | reverse complement strand
GTTTAAATGGGTCTACAGGGTCGAGCTGCGCGCACAGGCATGCCTCCTCTGTGTCGTTTTTAACTTCTCCTTTCAACGACTTTAAAAATACTCCCTTGTAGGCCCCTTTAAGCACCCGACAAAAGTCATACAAAACTGTAGGAGAGGAGGCAGTAAGTATGGCAAAAGTAAAAGTAACAAGCTCTTCCTCTAACCAAAGTGCAATGAGACCTGCACTAACTCCAGAGGCTCGAGAAAACCAGCTCATTTCCTTGGCGACCGATCTTGTCGAGAAGCGTCTAAGGGAGGGAACTGCCTCGTCTCAGGAGACCACTCACTTTCTCAAGCTTGCCTCTACGAAAGCCAGGCTCGAGAAACAGATTCTTGAGAAGCAAGCAGAACTCATTACTGCTAAGACCGAAACGCTCAAGTCTCAGAAGAAGGTCGAAGAGCTTTACACCGAGGCCATGAAGGCCTTTCGTAATTATAGTGGGCAAGGTGAACCTGATGAGTATTAGGACATATTCCGAGTTGATCACTATACCCACCTTTGAGGAACGCTATCAGTATCTTCGTCTTAACGGAAGAGTTGGCGAAGAGACTTTTGGGTTTGATAGATGGCTTAACCAACGATTCTACAAAGATCCAGAGTGGTTGAGGATCAGAGATGAGGTTATCATTCGAGATAACGGTTGCGATTTGGCATTTCCTGGTCGCGAGATCCATTCTCGAATCATAATTCATCATATGAATCCGATTCGAAAAGAGGACATCCTCCAGCGAAGTAAGATTCTACTTGATCCCGAGAATTTGATTTGTACAATTAAGAATACTCACGATGCAATCCACTATGGAGATGAGAATCTACTGTTTAAAGAACCCGTTGAGCGAAAACAAAATGATACTTGCCCTTGGCGGCGATAAAGAAGGAGGGAGACCATGGAAAGTATCTTGACATCGATTAAGAAGATGCTCGGAATCGATGAAGAGTATACACATTTCGATGCAGACATCATCATGCACATTAATTCTGTGCTTATGATCCTGACACAGCTCGGCGTCGGTCCGGCAGAAGGCTTCGTGATCGAAGACGATACTTCTACCTGGGTCGACTTCATTCCAGAAGCTAATGCTGCTCAACTTCATGCGGTGAAAAGCTATATCTACATGAAGGTGAAGATGATCTTCGATCCGCCTCTTAGCTCTGCCGTCATCGAATCAATGAATCGACAGATTGCCGAATTCGAATGGCGTCTGAATGTGGCGGTTGATCCTAAGACCTAATGGAAGGAGTGATATCATGTCCAATGAACTCTATCACTATGGCGTTCTCGGTATGAAATGGGGCGTTCGTAGAGATCGTTCTCGTTCTGGCGGATCTCGCCGAAAAAGATCCATGAGCGACGATGCCAGAGAAGCTTCTACAATCAAAAAGAAGAAAGTCAGTCAAATGAGTAATGCCGAGCTCAAGAAGCTCAATGAGCGATCCAGACTTGAGCAGGAATATTCGAGACTCAATCCCGGTGCTGTACGAAAGGGTTGGAAATTTGTTGCTGGTGCCGCCGGAATCATGGGCACAACTCTTGCCGTTTACAACAACAGCAATCAGATTGTTCAGCTCGGAAAGAAAGCCGGCGGTAAGATCGTTGACGTCGCCGGAAATCAGATTCTCAAAGAACTCGCCCGTAATGGGCTGTGATTGGTAGGTGAATTATATGACCAATTATCTTTATCATTATGGTGTTCTCGGCATGAAATGGGGAGTTAGACGTAATCAGAAAAAACTCCAAAAAGCAGAAAAATATCTTGGTCGAAAACTTCATAGAGATGACGGTTTTGCAAAAGATGGATCAGATATAACAAGGGCAAAACTTAAAAAGGTCAAACAATACGACGCACAAGAAAAGCAATATAAATCGGTTAAGAAAAAGACCGATCCTTCCTATGCTTATGTTCGTGGATATGACTTGAAGTATCATAATGCATTAAGTGCCAAAGATGTTTCTAAAATAATCAAGAAACTTGAAAAGAACCCATCAACAAATGTCATGCATGAACTAGAAAAAAGTCATAGAACAAAGCAAGGAAAACAAATGGCTGCCAGAACTCTGATGTCTTTTGGTGCAACATCGATGCTTATGCTGGCAACTGCCTATAATAACCAAAATAAGTATTAAGGAGTAATTCCGATGGCATTATCAAACACTGCCACGCCAAAGTATTATGGCATGTTTCGTGATGCCGTAATCCGAGGCGAAATACCCGTATGCGAACAAATCTCTATGGAGATGAACCGAATAGACGCACTAATTGCAAACCCTGGAATTTGGTATGATGACCAAGCTATCCAAGGTTTTATTAATTTCTGCGAAAACGAGCTCACCCTTACCGACGGTGATGATCTTCGGCTACTCGATTCATTCAAGTTATGGGCAGAACAGATCTTCGGTTGGTATTACTTTGTTGAGCGCAGCGTATATGAACCCGATCCTGAGGGTCGTGGTGGACGTTACGTCACTAAGCGAATCAAGAAGCGCTTAATCAACAAGCAGTATCTGATCGTCGGTCGAGGTGCTGCCAAATCCATGTATGCTTCGTGCATTCAAGCCTATTTCCTGACTGTAGATCCAGCTACCACTCAGCAATCCACGACTGCACCAACGATTCGACAGGCGGAGGAAGTTCTAGCACCGATCAAAACCGCCCTTGCTAGAGCTAGAGGGCCGTTCTTTAAGTTTCTAACTGAAGGCTCATTGCAGAACACTACTGGTTCTAGAGCCGACCGTGTGAAGCTTGCAAGCACAAAGAAAGGCATTCAGAACTTCATGACCAATTCCTTGCTCGAAATCGTTCCCATGAGTATTGATAAGTACCAGGGCCGTAAAGACAAGGTGGTCACAGTCGACGAATGGCTGTCTGGCGACACCAGAGAGGATGTTGTTGGTCCTGCAGCTCAGGGTGCCGCTAAGAATGAGGAGTATCTCATCATTGCTATCAGCTCCGAGGGTACTGTCCGTAATGGACCGGGCGATACAATTAAAATGGATTTAATGAATGTGCTCAAGGGCGATTACCCTGACATCCACACTTCCATTTGGTGGTATAAGCTCGACTCAATTGACGAGGTTGGCGACCCCAGCATGTGGGTTAAAGCTAATCCTAACCTCGGTCGCACAGTCAGCTATGAGACCTATCAGCTGGAGGTCGAGAAGGCCGAAAATAACCCCGCAGTCAGAAACGACACCCTTGCCAAGCGATTCGGTATACCAATGGAAGGTTACACCTATTACTTCACGTACGAAGAAACCCTTCCTCATCGTTATCGCGAGTATTGGCAGATGCCCTGCGCACTTGGCGCCGACCTTTCTCAGGGTGACGACTTCTGCGCATTTACGTTCTTGTTCCCGTTGCCGAAAGGTGCCTTTGGTATCAAGACGCGCAACTATATTACCGAGCTAACGCTCAGCAAACTCCCTTCGGCCATGCGTTATAAGTATGACGAATTCACCAAAGAGGGAAGCCTCATTGTCATGCCGGGCACAGTTCTCGACATGATGGAGGTTTACGAGGATCTCGACAACTACATTTCAGAGGTTCAGTATGATGTTCGTTGCTTTGGCTACGACCCATACAACGCTAAAGACTTTGTAGCTCGTTGGGAATCTGAGAATGGTCCCTTTGGAATTGAGAAAGTCATTCAGGGCGCAAAGACCGAATCCGTTCCTCTCGGTGAGTTGAAGAAACTTGCCGGAGAGCGACTCCTTCTATTCGATGAAGCACTCATGACGTACACAATGGGTAACTGCATTGCAATGGAGGATACCAACGGTAACCGTAAGCTTCTCAAGAAACGATACGATCACAAGATTGATGCTGTCGCAGCCATGATGGACGCTTATGTTGCCTATAAATTAAACCGCGATGCTTTTGAATAAAGAAGGTGAGAGAAAGTGACCATTACTGCAAACGCAAACATTGACCAAAATTACCTTGCGCATTACGGCGTTCTCGGTATGAAATGGGGCGTTCGTAAAAGTTCCTCTGGCGGAAGCGGAGGGGGCTCTAGCAAGCTCAAGAAATTCGCCAAAAATCGGGCCGATGCGTATGTCAAAAAGCGCGAACAGAAAACGAAAGAATTGCAAAACACCACCGATAAATGGGGTGTAGCAGGGGTAGCAGTTGGACGTTATCTCGGTTATACGGGCAGTCATTCCCTTCGAGCCGGACTTACAAACATCATCAACATGTCGGCGAATGCCTATATCGCATCTAGCGGCGCTAAGTATCCCATCGCCAGAGGCGTGGATTTCGCTCGTCGCGCTAGCATAACGGCTTTGTCGATCAAAGATACCGCAGACAAGATCAATGCTTTTGCTGATGTAGGCAGAGCTTATGTCCATGCGAGTAACAAGAAAGCGAACAAGGGGTGACTTCAAAATGGAAAACACATTTGGCTCCAGGTTGAAACATGCCTGGAACGCATTTATAAACAACCGAGATCCCACGATGTCTTATCAAGACATTGGTGGAGGTTACTCCTATCGACCGGATCGTCCTCGTTTGACGCGAGGGAATGAACGATCAATCGTCACTTCTGTTTACAACCGAATAGCGTTAGACGTCGCCGCCATAAATATTCAGCATTGTAAGCTGGACGAGAATGGGCGGCTTCTTTCAACTATGGACTCGAAGCTCAATAAATGTTTGACGCTCGAAGCCAACCTTGATCAGACAGGAAGAGCATTCATTCAAGATGCTGTTATGTCCATGCTTGACGAAGGATGCGTGGCCATTGTTCCGGTTGAAACGACCGCTAATCCCATGCTCACGGAATCTTACGACATTGGTAGTCTGAGAACTGCTAAAGTTCTTGAATGGTTCCCTCGACATGTTCGGGTTCGTCTTTACAATGAGCGAACTGGTCAGAAGGAAGACATTCTTCTTCCTAAAACAATGGTCGCCATTGTTGAAAATCCGCTGTTTGCTGTTATCAATGAGCCGAACTCTACAATGCAGCGTCTGATAAGAAAACTCAGTTTATTGGATGTGACAGATGAACAAACGGCATCCGGTAAGTTGGATTTGATTATTCAGTTGCCCTACATCATTAAGACCGATGCTAGACGACAGCAGGCGGAACAGAGACGAAAAGACATTGAGATGCAATTGGCTGGAAGTAAGTATGGCATCGCCTATACGGATGGCACCGAGAAGATCACTCAGTTGAATAGATCTCTCGAGAACAATCTGATGAAGCAGGTTGAATACCTTACAAACCTTCTTTTCAGTCAGCTTGGAATGACCCAGAGCATCTTGGATGGAACTGCCGACGATAAAACGATGCTCAATTACTACACACGCACAATTGAGCCGATTATTGCAGCACTTGCCGACGAGATGAAGCGGAAATTCCTAAGTAAGACCGCTAGATCCCAGCATCAGTCGATCATGTTCTTCAGAGATCCGTTCAAACTTGTACCGGTGAGTGACATTGCTGAAATCGCGGATAAGTTTACTCGTAACGAGATTATGACAAGCAACGAGCTTAGACAGATTGTTGGCATGAAGCCGTCTAGTGATCCGAAGGCTGACAAGCTGATCAATAGTAACCTTAACCAACCCGAAGAAACTAAACCCCCGGCTGAAGAGCCGACCCAAAATCCAGTAAAGGAGGAATAAAGTCAAAATGGAAAATTTCGATTTTAGCGGATGGGCAACACGAAACGACCTGAAGTGCTCTGATGGACGCATCATTCGTAAGGATGCCTTCAAAAGTAATGATGGTCAGAAAGTTCCGCTGGTTTGGAACCATCAGCATACTGACCCCAACGAAGTTCTTGGACATGCCATTCTTGAGAACAGAAATGAAGGCGTTTACGCCTATTGTAAGTTCAATGAGACTGAAAGTGGTCAGACTGCAAAACTTCTGGTTCAGCACGGAGACGTCAATGCTCTGTCTATCTATGCAAACCAGCTTAAACAGCAGGGGCCCAATGTCATGCATGGAAACATCCGTGAACTGAGCCTCGTCCTTGCCGGTGCGAATCCTGGCGCATTTATCGAGTCCATCATCAAGCATGGCGAGGAGTCCGATGAAGAGGGCATCATCTATACCGGCGAAAACATCTCTCTTGAGCATACGGGTTGCGGCGAATCGTCTGAAGAACCCGCTGAAAATGAAGAGCTCAAACACGCCGATGAGGTCGACAAAAAGAAGGAGGATTCCAAAATGGCAGAGGAGCCCAAGAAGAACGAAGGCGGCGACGAGACTGTTGCCGACGTGTTCAACACTCTTAGTGAAAAGCAGAAGACCGTCGTCTATGCGATGATCGGCCAGGCACTTGAAGACGCCGATAAAGGCAAAAATTCTGAAGGAGGAAACGAAGAAATGAAGCACAATGTTTTTGACAACGACACCGAGAACCAGGAGAACGTTCTGAGCCACGACGACATGCAGACGATTATCGCCGATGCTAAGCGTTATGGTAGCATGAAGGACAGCTTCCTGGCCCACTCCACCGAGATCGAGTATGCGCCTAAGTCTGGCACTTATGGCATCAACACGCCCGACTATCTGTTCCCCGAGGCCCGCAACCTCAACACCCCGCCGGAGTTCATCAAGCGTGAGATGGGTTGGGTCCAGAAGGTTATGGGTGGCGTTCATCACTCGCCCTTCTCCCGCATCAAGTCCATGTTCGCGGACATTACGGAAGACGATGCTCGTGCGAAGGGTTACATCAAGGGCAAGCTGAAGAAGGAAGAAGTCTTCGGCCTGCTCAAGCGCACCACGACTCCTACCACGATCTACAAGAAGCAGAAGATGGATCGCGATGACGTGATCGATATCACCGATTTCGACGTGATCGCCTGGCTGAAGTCTGAGATGCGTATGATGCTCGACGAGGAAATCGCCCGTGCCATCCTGGTTGGTGACGGTCGTTCTTCCTCCAGCGATGACAAGATCAACGAGATGAACATTCGTCCTATCTGGAAGGATGAGGACCTGTTCACCATCAAGTCTACCATCGAAGTCGATGCGGCGGCCAATGCTGATCAGCGCGCCAAGGCGTTCATCCGTGCCTGCATCAAGTCCCGCAAGAACTATAAGGGTTCCGGCACTCCGACCCTGTTCACCACGGACGATGTTCTTACCGACTGCCTGCTGCTCGAAGATGCAAACGGTCGTGTCATCTATGATACCGAGGAGAAGCTCCGCACTGCTCTCCGCGTCAGCTCCATCGTGACCGTTCCCGTCATGGAGAACCTGAAGCGCGAGGATAGCACGGGTGCCAGCCTCGACCTCATGGGCATCATTGTCAACCTGGCCGACTACAATATCGGTGCCGACAAGGGTGGCGCTGTTAACATGTTCGATGACTTCGACATCGACTACAACCAGCAGAAGTACCTGATCGAGACCCGCTGCTCCGGCGCTCTCATCAAGCCCTTCTCCGCCATCGCTCTGGAGATGAAGATCAAGGCGTAAGTCCGGGTCTAATCAAAACTAGGAGGTATGGCCATGGATAAGATTTTCATGGATGCCAAGGACCAGAATATTGCCGCCACGATGGTTTATGTGCGCAAGACCGACAATTTGGCGCACAAGACTAAAGACGGCACGAGTTCAGAAGATGCATTTACCAGGTCTGAGCTGCTTGATGCATATAAGAAGGGCATCATTATTTATGATGTGTCTCATTCTGCTTATTATCCGGTCGCCCGCATGGTTGACTTTGTGAACATGTGCGAGATCGCATACATCGCACGTGAGAATGAACAGTTTACCATTGTACCGGTGCATAGTGTCGGTCTTTAAACAAATTAAGGAGGAAAACTATGGATAAGATCTATATGGATGCCAAGGACCAGAATGTGGCTGCGAATGTGGTCTATTATAACGGCACTGATCTGAAGGTATTCGTCGACCCCAAGTACGAGAACCAGATTGAAGCTGATGATCTGTTGGATCTCTGCCTTAAGGGTGTTGTCGTGCGGATCGGCGAAAATTCGTATGCTGTTCCTACCGCGTTTGAAAAGGATTCCGGAGGAATCGTCAAACTGAGTGTCACCATTGGCGGTACTGCAAAGGTTCTTCTGAGTAAGTAAACCAACCCGAGGTGAAAATTCAAAATGGCTAAGTGGTACGGTAAAATCGGCTACGCTGAGCAAGTAGAAACCGCACCTGGTGTGTGGGAAGAGAAGACGAACGAACGTCAGTATTACGGCGATGTGGTTCGTAACATCCGGAAGCTCGAAACTTCTGGAGAAGTTAATGACAATATTAACGTATCTATGGAAATCAGTATTGTGGCCGATCCGTATGCCATCCAGAATTTTCATGCGATGCGTTACATCAAGTTTATGGGTAGTTTATGGAAGATCTATAACGTCGAAGTAAACTACCCTAGACTTATTCTGGGGATTGGGGGGTTGTATACGAATGTCGAGCAGACTTGACCTGCAGACCATCTTGGAGAAGATCCTGGGTAGCCGTAATGTGTATTTTCAGCCACCCTCTTCAGTAAGAATGCAATATCCTGCAATCGTTTATAAACGAAAAGACATTGAGAAGAGACATGCTGATGATGGTGCTTATCGTAAACTGCCAAGCTATGAAGTGGTTCTCATCGATAAGAACCCTGACAGCAAAGTTATAGAGAAGATCTTTGATCTACCCTATTGCAGTTTTGATAGACACTATGAATCTGACAATCTCAATCACGATGTTTTCACACTATACTTCTAAAAGGAGGACAACACTATGTCTAAACTTGTTTGGGACAAGACTGGCGAACGCCTGTATGAAACTGGTGTAAAGCAGGGCGTCCTGTATCCTATGGACGCCAACGGCGCTTACCCCAAGGGTGTGGCTTGGAATGGCCTCACCAACGTTACTGAGAGCCCTTCTGGTGCTGAGGCGACGGCTCTGTATGCGGATGACATCAAGTACCTCAACCTGATGTCCAACGAGGAATTTGGCGGCACCATCGAGGCCTATACCTATCCCGATGAATTCGCCGAGTGTGATGGCTCTGCGTCCATCGCTACCGGTGTCTATATCGGTCAGCAGGCTCGTAAGACCTTTGGCTTCTGCTATCGCACGACCATCGGCAATGACGTCGAAAGCAATGCGCACGGCTACAAGCTGCATCTGGTGTATGGCGCTCTGGCTTCTCCCTCTGAGAAGGCCTATGCAACCATCAACGATAGCCCCGAGGCCATTACGTTCTCTTGGGAGTTCAGCACTACCCCTGTTAACGTCACTGGTTTCAAGCCCACTGCTTGTCTCACCATCGATTCCACTAAGGTCGATGCTGAGAAGCTGGCTGCTCTCGAGAAGATCCTTTATGGCGATGACACTGGTGAAGCCACCACTGCTCGTCTGCCTCTGCCTGATGAAGTCGCTCAGGTCATGGCTGCTGCGTAAGACAGCACAACCACATAATTACGGGAGTCGTATTCAGTTAGGCTGGCGACTCCCCTTTTTAAATTGAAAGGAGAATATTCTAATGATTAAGAAGACTATCGCCTATACGGATTACAATGGCAACCAGCGCAAAGAGGACTTCTGGTTTAATCTCACTAAGGCGGAAGTTGCTCGTATGGAGATGAGTACCGAGGGTGGCATGGCTGAGATGATCAACCGTATTGTTGCCGCGCAGGATGTTCCGTCTCTCATCAGCGTTTTTGAAGAGATGATTCAGAAATCCTATGGTGTGAAGACTCCCGATGGTCGTGGCTTTGTCAAGAGAAAAGAGGATCTTGAGAACTTCATGGCTACTGAGGCATATTCTGAACTCTTTATGGAACTCGTTACCGATGCTGATGCAGCCGCCAAGTTCCTCAACGGGATCATCCCGTCTTATGATGATAAAAAGCCTGCGCAGATCGCAGCATCAAATAACTAAAACAATGGAGGTGTGAGAAATGCTCCAGCTTGTAGTGCCTCTTGGCCCTGAATATTGGGACGAAGAGAAAGAGGAGTTTATCGAGCCGAAAACAACGGTGCTTCAACTAGAGCATTCTCTCATATCTCTTTCGAAATGGGAGGCAAAGTGGTGCAAGGCGTTTCTTTCTAAAAAGGAGTTAACTACAGAAGAGATACTGGACTATATAAAGTGCATGACCGTTACTCCGAATGTAAAACCGGAAGTATACGATTGTCTTACCACTGACAACATCGATGCGATCGTCAAGTATATTAATGCTCCGATGACCGCGACTACGGTTAGAGATAATAACCGTTCAAAGATCAACAACGAGATTGTTACGTCGGAGCTTATATACCATTGGATGATCGAGTTGCAAATTCCTTTTGAGTGTCAGAAATGGCATTTGAATCGACTTACAACTCTTATCAAGGTTCGTATTGCTAAAACCACTAAACCTAAACCCATGAGTAGAGCTGAGATAATGCGAAATAATGCTGCCCTCAACGCTGCTCGAAGGAAGAAACTGAATAGTAAGGGGTGAGATCATGAGTCGAGGCAAACGACAAGTTTCGTATAAGAAGTGGCTTCAAACCTTTTCGAAGAAAGCAGTCGCTGTTATATTGGCAGTCTCACTGATAGATTTACAACTCTCTTATGTTCTTGCGTTCATGGGAAAAGACCAAATCGCTGAGTCTTTATCCAGCGAAATAGCCAGCGTGATCATTGGTGTTATGGTCGGTTACTTCATGAAAGCGTTGTTCGAAACATTTTTCGAAAAGAGAGAAGAGAGGTTGAATAAAACTTCTCAAACAGACGAACAGGAGGAATAACAATGCCTATTTCTTTTATGACGACCGCACTTCTTGCGGTTTCTCTGCTTACAAATTTAACCGTCGAAGGAATCAAGAAGCTGCTCGAAGGAACGAATACCAAGTATTCGTCTAACATTCTGGCGGCTATTCTTTCGACGATTCTGTCCGGTGCCGTTTGTGCGATCTATTTGATCATGAACGACATTGGGTTTTCCGTGAAGATCGGGGTTGAAATTGTGGTTTTGATGTATCTTGGCTTCCTTGTATCCACTGTCGGATATGACAAGGTCATCCAGACCCTCAAGCAACTCCAGACTAACAAGGAGGGGTGACCCCATGAGTTGCACAGCTAACGAATTGATTAAAGTCGCCCAGAATTGGGTCGGCTATTCTGAAAAGAACGGAAAGTTCAAAGAGATTCTCGATGTTTACAATGCCCATAAGCCTCTTGCACGAAGGACTAAGATCAAAGCCACTGATGAGTGGTGTGATTGCTTTGTCTCTGCATGCGCGATCAAGGCCGGTGCGGTCGATCTGATTGGTACCGAAATCAGTTGCGAGAAGCACATCGAAATCTTCAAGAACAAGGGTATCTGGATCGAAGACGGCGCCATCAAGCCTAAAGTCGGCGACATCGTCCTGTTCAACTGGGACCAGAAGACGCAGCCGAACGATGGTTGGGCCGATCACATCGGCATCGTCGAGCAGCAGTATGGCAATACTATCGTCTGCATTGAGGGCAATAAGGGTGAAGCAGTTGCTCGTCGGACTATCAACGTCGGTTGGGGTTATATTAGGGGTTTCGCTCGTCCGAAGTACGACACTGCACCCATCGCGGTCGCAACCAAGAAGAAAGACGTCAACACAATCGCTCACGAGGTTATTCGTGGCGCTTGGGGATCTGGCGTGCTTCGTAAGAATGCCCTGACTAAGGCCGGATATGACTACAACAAGATCCAGGCGAGAGTCAATGAGATCCTCGGCGGTAACAAGAACTCCATCACTGCAGTTGCTAAGGAAGTTATTGCTGGCAAATGGGGTAACGGGGCTGCTCGCGTGAATGCCCTCAAGCGTGCTGGCTACGACCCCGATGAAGTTCAGAAGAAGGTAAACCAGTTGCTCACACAAAAGTAAGGAGACTTTCAAATGATAACGTTCAGACAAAAGGGCGACTTCTCCAAACTCACCCGATACCTCGAGAAAGCTAAAGAGAAGGTTCGTCTCGGAGATCTCGATAAGTATGGTCGAGAGGGAGTTGCCGCCCTTGCGTCTGCGACACCCATCGATACAGGTCTCACTGCATCCTCGTGGTATTACGAGATAACAAATGCGAATGGGTCAGTAACGATTTCATTTCACAACTCAAACATTCAAAATGGAGTTCCGATCGCCATTATTCTGCAATATGGCCACGGAACTGGAACCGGGGGTTGGGTAGAAGGACGCGATTACATCAATCCTGCTATCCAACCTATTTTTGATGAGATTGCAAATAACGCATGGGGGGAGGTTACAAAACTATGAGTAAAGTTGTTGATGAAAGAGTCGTAGAAATGCGATTTGACAACCGTCAATTCGAACAAAACGTTTCTACCAGTGTATCAACACTGGACAAGCTTAAGCGTAGTCTAAACCTATCTGGTGCAGCCAAGGGGTTATCTGACGTTGGCGATGCGGCAAAACGTGTCGACATGAATGGACTTGGTTCATCGATCGACGGCGTTAGGGCGAAATTCTCTGCACTTCAGGTCATGGGGGTAACCGCCCTCGCAAACATTACGAATTCTGCGGTTAATGCTGGTAAGAGAATTGTAAACGCCCTTACCCTCGAGCCAGTTATGAGTGGTTTCCAGGAGTATGAGACACAAATCAATGCGGTTCAGACTATCCTGGCGAACACTAAAAGTAAAGGTAGTACACTCGACGATGTCAATAAGGCATTGGACGAGTTAAACCTTTATGCAGATAAGACGATCTACAACTTCACCGAGATGACTCGCAATATCGGTACCTTTACGGCTGCTGGTATTGACTTGGACACTTCGGTGAGTGCCATTCAGGGTATTGCAAACCTGGCAGCAGTTTCTGGGTCAACATCTCAGCAAGCTTCGACCGCAATGTATCAGCTTTCGCAGGCATTAGCGGCCGGTACAGTTAAGCTAATGGACTGGAACTCAGTTGTTAATGCCGGTATGGGCGGTGAGATCTTCCAGAATGCACTGAAAGAGACTTCCAAAGAGCTTAATACTGGCGCTGAAGCGGCCATTAAAGCTAAGGGTTCTTTCAGAGAGTCGTTACAGACCGGTTGGTTAACCTCTGAGGTATTAACTGAAACGCTGAAGAAATTTACTACTTCCGGCGCTAACGAGTATGTCGCTGAATACACTGGTCTGTCCAAAGAAGCTGTTCAGGCAGCATTGGATGATGCCAAGGCTAAGTACGGCGAAGCAGATGCCATTAAATATGCATCTAAAGCACTTGCCGAAAAATCTGGTAAGAATGAAGAAGAGATTAAGTCTGTTCTGGAGATGGCGAATACTGCTGAAGATGCAGCAACGAAAGTTAAGACGTTCACTCAGTTATGGGATACGCTTAAAGAAGCTGCTCAGTCTGGATGGACTCAGTCTTGGGAAATTATCATCGGCGATTTTGAGGAAGCCAAAGAGCTTCTTACTCAGATCAGCGATACAGTTGGTGCGATGATTCAAGCATCGGCTGATGCTCGTAATAAGGTTCTTCAGGACTGGAAAGATCTTGGCGGTCGAGACGATTTACTTGAAGGTTTTAAGAATGCTTTTAAGGGGATCATGAGCGTCGCCAAGCCGATCAAAGAAGCATTCTCTGAGGTTTTTCGTGCTATCTCTGGTGCCGATGTAGCGAATATAACGAAGCGTTTTCGTGACTTTACAGAGGGGCTCATTCTCAGTGAAGAGTCCGCTGAAAAAGTGAAACGAGCTTTCAAAGGTCTATTCTCCATATTTGACATCGGTAGAAAAATCGTTCTGAGTGTTGGTAATGCGATTGCTAAACTGCTCGGTTCTGATGGTGTATCAAGCCTTGGTGAAATCGTCCTTGATGCGGCAGCGTCCCTTGGTGATTTCTTCACCTCCCTCAATACGAGTTTCGATACCGATGGACTTTCGGGCGTTCTGTCTAAAATCGGTTCCGGTATTTCTAACGTACTGGTCGGAGCAACGGACCACATGAGGGGTTTTGGTGATGTCCTTTCTGCTATTGGAGGAATTGTCGCTAAAGTTGCAGGTAAGATTTGGGATTCGCTAAAGACAGTCTTTGGCTGGATCTCTGAAAACATTTCGGCTGGTGATATTTTCGCTGGTTTAGCTGGCGGTGGTATATTCATGGCCGCCAAGAAATTGTCTGGTTTTCTGGACAGTATTGTCGACACAATCAAGGGCATCTTTGGTGGTGATAAGGGTGACAGTATCAAAAGTAAATTCTCTGACGTTCTGGATTCAGCGCACGATGCGCTTTCGTCCTTTGCATCAGGAATTAAGATCTCGTCTCTCATCAGCATCGCCATTGCAATTGGCATTCTGTCTGCGTCGATGAAAACAATTTCCGACCTTAATGTGGGTCAGATAACAAAGTCTTTGTTGGCTATCGGCGCAATGCTTGGAATGCTGAGTATTACGATGGGCTCTATTACAAAGACGTTGGCCGGTCTTGGTTCAAAAGGACTCATAAAGGCTGGTGTGTCGCTTATGCTGGTTGCGGCGGCGGTTGGTATTCTAGCTAGTGCCATGAAGAAGATGGCAGACTTATCCCTCGCCGAATTAGCGAGAGGTCTTCTTGGCGTTGGCGCCGGATTGACGATCTTGTCTGCTGGTCTTCGTGCCATTAGTAAAGCCAAAGTTTCTTTTTCTACGAGTATCGCAATTATTGCTTTGGCTGGAAGCTGTAGCATTTTAGCAGAAGCACTTAAGAAGTTTGGCGGTTTATCCATGGGTGAAATCGCTAAGGGTCTTATCGGTATGGGCGGAGCTCTTGCTGCACTCGTCGGCACAATGTCTCTACTTAACAAATTTGCTGGCGGCAAGTCTCTTACCGGAAGCGTAGCGATGCTGATCGCTGTTCAGTCGTTAAGCAAATTGGCTGATGGACTTAAAAAGTTTGGTCAAATGTCTTGGAGCGTCATTGGTCATGGCTTGACTGCTATGGGTTTGGCCCTTGGCGAATTGACTGTTGTTCTTAGCTTACTCGGTAAGTTTGGCGGTTTTTCAAGTATTCTCGGTGCTGGCGCCATTCTCATTGTAGTTCAGGGTCTGGACGATCTTGCCTCCGCCTTAGAACGAATCGGATCGATGCCCTGGGATGTTATTGGGCGCGGACTGACTGGAATGGGTGGTGCGCTTGCCGAAATAGGAACTGTCACTGGATTGCTCGGTAAACTTGCCGGATTCTCCGGTCTTCTTGGCGCGGGTTCAATCCTCATTGTTATTCAAGGTCTTGATGATCTTGCTTCTGCTTTGGAGAGATTTGGCTGGATGGCCTGGGACGAGATTGCTCGTGGTCTTGTTGGAATGGGCGGGGCACTTCTTGAAGTAGGTGCGATAGCTGGTGCTCTCGGAGCTCTTACCGGACCCCTTGGCCTTCTTGGCGCTGGAGCGTTACTCCTTGCGATTCAAGGACTCGCCGATTTAGCCGATGCATTTAAGAACTTTGGCAAAATGTCATGGGACGAGATTGGTCGTGGACTTGCCGGTATGGGTGGAGCCCTTGGAGAAGTCGCCATAATTACCGGAGTTCTTGGTGGTCTCGCTGGTCTTCCTGCTATACTCGGAAGCGGGGCTATTCTTCTCGCAGTTCAGGGTCTTGGAGATCTTGCTGATGCTTTGAAGAAGTTCGGTGAAATGTCCTGGGACGAAATTTCCAAAGGTCTTTCTGCTATGGGTGGAGCGCTCGGTGAATTGGCCCTTGGCGGATTCCTGAACACATTATCCATTATCGGCAGCATCTCCATTGCTACTGTCGCCGAACCTCTTGGCGCATTGGCAGATTCGGTTAAGAAATGGGTTGGCGTTGAAATCCCTGACGGTCTTGGTCTCCAGCTTGGTGATCTCGCTGCTGGTGTTGCGACGTGGACCTTTAGCGGTATTGGTGCAGCTGCATTATGGGCTGCCGCTGAGCCGCTTGGTACTCTGGCTGATTCTGTCAAGAAGTGGGCTGGTGTTACTGTTCCAGATGGTCTTGATATTCAGCTCGCAAATCTTGCTGCTGGTGTTGCAACGTGGACGTTTAGTGGCATTGGCGCTGCTTCGTTATGGGCGGCCGCTGAACCTCTTGGTACTCTGGCTGATTCTGTTAAGAAATGGACCAGTGTGACAATTCCTGACGGACTCGAGGATGGATTGAAATCAATCGCTTACGGCGTTGAATCTTTCACTTTTGCATTCGTCGGCGGGTGGTCCATTGGTGCTATCGTGACCCCGTTGGCGAATCTCGCTGACTCAGTCAACAAATGGAATGGGGTTAAGATCCCGACCAGTTTGGAGACTGATCTTAAGGCGTTGGCAAGTGGAGTTCAGGCTTTCTCGTTTGCTTTCATCGGTGGTTGGTCTCTTAGTGCTATCACTGGTCCTCTTGGGGACCTTGCTACTTCCGTGAAGAAGTGGAACGGGGTTAAGATTCCAGACACCCTTGGAGACGATCTCGATGCTCTTGCTGCTGGTGTTGACGCATTCAAGTGGTCGTTCATCGGTGGTTGGTCTCTCGGAACGATCACCGGTCCGCTTGGTAATCTCGCTACTTCTGTAAAGAAGTGGAATGGTGTTAAGATCCCGAGTAATCTCGGCGATCAATTGAAGGGTCTCGCGGACGGTGTTAAATCATTCGCGGGCATTACTGATATTTCTGCCGCAGCGAAAGCTATGAAGACAATCGCTAGTTCCACGGTTGATCTATCCGGAATTAATTATCCCACAATCTCTTCGGGTCTCACAACTCTTTCTGATGCGATCAAGAAATTTGCTTCTATCGATTCGGTTAAGGATTCATTAGCCACATTCGGGACCGACCTTATTAATAGGGTTGCCACTCCGATTGAGAATGCAGCCCCTCGATTTGCGTCTATGGGATCTAATATCGCCGACTCCCTCGTAAAAGGAATGCGGTCTAAATTGTCAGTCATTACTACGACCATTTCGAGCATGATGATCAACACAATTCAGATTATCAACGCTAAGAGAACATCGTTTAACATGGCCGGTTCAAATTTGGTTTCCGCTCTTATATCCGGTGTTAAAAGCAAGACGAACTCCATTTCTACTGCATTTATCTCTGCCATCCAAAGCGCTGTTAGCAGCATACAGCTTCAGCGTAGTAATTTTTACAACGCTGGTGGTTATTTGGCCGAGGGATTTGCTAATGGGATTGGTGCCAATGCGTTTAAGGCAGAAGCTAAAGCGGTTTCCATGGCCACAGCAGCTCTTACCGCCGCGAAAGAAGCAATGGGAATTAATTCGCCCTCGAAAGAATTTTACAAGATCGGCGCATTTTGTGGCCTTGGATTTGTGAATGCACTTGACGATTATGGTGATAAAGTCCAGAAGTCAAGTTCTGACATGGCGAATTATGCCAAAACCGGTTTGTCTGACGCTATTAGTAAGATTCGAGACGGAATGAATGGTGACATGGATGTTCAGCCGACCATTCGTCCAGTCGTTGATCTTAGTAATGTCAAAACTGGTGCTGATGCAATTACTGACATGCTCGGCAAAGATCGTTCGCTTGGTGTTGTCACTGGTGTCAATGCTGTGAGCTCGATGATGAAGCAAAGACGTCAAAATGGAAATAATTCCAATATCATCACCGCAATCGACAAGCTTCACAAGGATCTCAACAGTCTTAGTCGTCCGTCTTACAACATTGAGGGTATCACCTATGATGATGGTAGTGAGGTTTCTGAGGCGATCAAGACTCTTGTCAGAGCAGCTAAAATTGAAAGGAGGGTGTAAAACATGGCGACTACCTATACAGTAAAGCGTGGAGATACACTCTCCGCAATTGCAAAGAAGTACGGCACAACCGTAACTGCATTGGCAAAGCTGAATAACATTTCAAACGTAAACTACATTTACGTCGGACAAGTTTTAAGAATCGATGGCGATCCGGTTACAGTGAAAACCAACACAACGAATCGAGCTACTGTTGATTATCTCGGCCTTCAGGCGAACACTGACCGAACCGTCATTGCTTCTTGGACTTGGGATAAGCCAAACACGAAAGAGTACAAGGTTAGATGGTGGTATGCTGCTGCCGATGGGATCGGTCTCGTTGGCAGCGAATCCACCACAACTTTTAAGCGTGCTTCCTGGACTGCCCCGTCGAATGCCGAAAAGGTTTCGTTCTACGTTCAGCCCATTTCGCAGACATACAAACCAAATGGTAAGACCGAAACGTCTTATTGGACTGCTGAATGGTCTACCATTAAAACGTATTACTTTAAGAACAACCCGCCGTCCACCCCGTTAACCCCTAAAGTTACGATTGACGGCTATAAGTTGACTGCCAGTGTCGATGGATTGGAAAGCCTCAATGCCAGCCATGTGCATTTCGAGGTAATTAAAGATAATACAGGCAGTGTGTTCGCCAAAGCCGACGTGCCCATCGTGTCTGGTTATGCTTCGCATACTTGGAATATTGATGCAGGCAGTACATACAAAGTCCGTTGTTATGCTTACCGAGGCGATTCAAAGAGCGATTGGACCGACTATTCCGACAACTCTGGCACTGCTCCGGCAGCCCCTGGCGGAATCAATGTGTGTAAAGCCACTTCGGCTACTTCGGTATATCTCGAATGGTCTGGAGTGTCGACCGCCAAGACATATGACATCCAGTATGCAACCAAAGAGGACTACTTCGACGAATCGAATGCTGTTGATACCATTTCCGGTATTTCTGCCACTCGTTATGAGAAGACGGGCCTCGAATCCGGTCAGCGATATTTCTTCAGAGTAAGAGCAGTTAACGCTGATGGTGAGTCGGCGTGGATCAATCCTGTATCGGTCGTGATCGGAACCAAACCGGCGGCGCCCACCACCTGGTCTACCACCACAACTGCGATTACTGGCGATGATCTTACCTTATATTGGGTTCATAACTCAGAGGATGGGTCTAGCCAGACGTATGCAGAACTCGAGTTGACGATTGACGGCAAGACTGAAACCAAAACCATCAAAAATTCGACCGAGGAAAGCGAGAAGGACAAGGTTAGTGCATATCCAATTGACACCACAAAATTCCCCGAAGGAACTAAGATTCTTTGGCGAGTTCGCACAAAAGGTATTACGGATGAGTATGGCGATTGGTCTGTCCAGAGAACAGTCGATATTTATGCTCCTCCGACTTTAGAAATGCACATTACCGATTCGACGGGAGCAGAGATTGAGACACTGGTTTCGTTCCCGTTTAATGTTTCCGGAATCGCCGGTCCGACCACTCAGAAACCAATCGGATACCAAGTCACAATCACCGCTAATGATTCTTACGAAACCATTGACCATGTCGGTAACCGTAAGATTGTTGGCAAGGGTGAAACGGTATACTCCAAGCATTTCGACATTGATACTAACTTGTCAATCAAACTTTCGGCAAGCGATATGGATCTCAAAAATAACATCAGTTATTCTGTCTCCTGCGTGGTTTCTATGAACTCCGGTCTCACCGCAGAAGCTTCACTGAATTTCACCGTGGCTTGGACTGACGTAGAGTATTCTCCCAATGCTGAGATAGGACTTAATGAGGCCGATCTCACGGCAATTATTCGTCCTTATTGTGAGGATGAGAATGGTACTCCTATTGAAGGTATTTTACTCTCCGTCTACCGAAGAGAGTACGATGGTAGATTTGTTGAGATCGTCAAGGACATTCCGAATGTAAAAGGGACGTTTGTGACCGACCCGCATCCCGCGTTGGATTATGCACGATACAGAATCGTTGCGATGACCACCAGCACAGGCGCAATCAGTTACTACGATGTCCCCGGATACCCTGTCAACGGAAATGCCGTCATTCTTCAGTGGGACGAGGACTGGACTACGTTTAACGTGACCGAAGATGGTGCCGAGATCGTAGATCCTCCTTGGGCTGGTTCGATGCTCAAGCTTCCGTATAACATCGATATCTCTTTCTCACATCAGCCAGACGTTGAGTTGGTCGAGTATATCGGCAGATCTGATCCGATTAGCTATTACGGAACTCAGCATGGTGAGACCGCCACTTGGAGTGTTGACATCGCTAAAAAGGATACTGAAACTTTGTATGCTTTGCGTCGACTGTCCAAATGGATGGGCAACGTTTATGTGAGAGAACCTTCCGGAAGCGGCTACTGGGCGAATGTTAATGTGTCATTTACTCGGAAGCATCTGGATACGATCATTCCTGTCACGTTAGAGATTTCGAGAGTCGAAGGAGGGGTGTAAGATGGCCGATTGGTTATCCTCGATGCAGCAAACGTTTGAGTATTACATTGTTGATCCAAAGACTTGGAAAGACATTAAGCTCATCGACACCGTGAAATCGAGCACTATTCAGCGAGATGCTGAAGCTGAGACTCTTGGTTCAGCGACGATTGATATGACCGAGTCTGTCGGAGAATCGTACATTCGAATTTATCTCGTAACAATTCAAAATGGATTGCGAGAGAGACATCCTCTTGGAACATTCCTCGTTCAGACTCCGTCGCTGAGTTTCAATGGGCGACTCCAGAACATCTCGGTTGACGCCTACACCCCATTGATCGAGCTTAAAGAAAGTCCGCCACCTCTCGGCTATTCGATACTCAAGAATTCATGTGTAATGGACTTTGCGTATCGTTTGGCTCGAGAGCGTGCTCGGGCTCCCGTTGTTAAAACAGAATGTGGAACTCCTCTTGCCATGGACTTTACGGCAAGCACGGACGATACATGGTTGACATTCCTGTCTGACCTTATCGCCAATGCAAAGTATAGTTTCGCCCTTGATGAGATGGGTCGCATTCTGTTATCACCGTACCAGGACACTGCTTCACTGCAGCCAGTCTGGACCTACGACGATGACAATAGCTCGATTCTTTATCCAGATATTAGTGTGGATAGAGACCTCTATGGCATTCCGAACGTCGTAGAGGTCATCCACTCGAATGGCGCTGGGTATTACTTTGTCAGAGCCGTTAACGACGACCCTAACAGTGTTACTTCGACCGTCAGTCGAGGAAGAGAGATAATCCATCGAGTCAACAACCCTGATCTCGTCGGTGATCCGACTGAAAGTCAGGTTAAGGATTACGCGAATCAGTTACTCCGAGAGCTATCAGTCCTCGAGTATACGGTGTCATACACTCATGGATATTGTCCAGTCCGTCTTGGCGATTGTGTTCGTCTGAACTACACAAGAGCCGGGATCACGAACGTTAAAGCGAAAGTTATCAGTCAAACCATTAAGTGTGAACCCGGATGTCCGGTTACCGAGAAAGCCGTGTTCACAACTAGATTATGGAGGTGATGATCCAATGGGCTTATCAACTGAACTGATTTCTCAGTTTGCGAAGATCACAAATGACCAAAAGAAAAGTCGAATAGACGAGGTCACCCTATATGGCGAAGTCGTTCAATGCGACGATTCCATTTGTGTGAGATTCGACGGGTCTGAACAGTTGACTCCCGTGACAACCATCACTGAGAAGGATGAAGAAGGCAACATCACGAACTTCAAATATGGCGCAGCAAGCGTTAAAACGGGAGATCGTGTATCAGTCAGTCTTAAGAATCATTCGGCTACAATCACGGGCAATTTGTCCGATCCTCCGATGGGTCGTGCCGAGATTGTCACTACTGAGGATTCCATCGTCGCCAAGATCGATGGTGACGTTAAGATGCAAATCGATGCTCTTGGGGTCAAAATAGATGGTCTTGTGACAATCACTAATGGACTTGAAAATGGCACGACGACTATTAATGGCGCGTGTATCAAGACTGGTAAGATCGATGCTCAATATCTGAATCTCACGGGGGCAATCGCATTCGGCGATCTTGATTCGAGTGCTCAGGGCAAGATTACTACCGCTCAGTCAACTGCTGATACAGCTAAGACAACAGCTAGTAATGCCCAATCGACAGCCGACTCAGCTAAAACCAAAGCTGACAGCGCATACACCAAAGCTTATGATTTGGATAACATCGTAAGCGACTGGGGGTATGTTTACAAGGGGACCACCTACATCGATGGTAATAAAATTATGACCGGAACAGTTACGGCAACCAATCTGGAGGGCGGAACAGTTTATCTGCTTGACGATAGTGCGGATGAAGCCGCCGCTCTATTTCTTACCGGTGCAAGCTCTTATGAAGGTGGCGCATTGCGAATTGTCTCTGGGGCTATCGAGATAAATGCGATGGATGGTGCAGTTTACATCGAAGATGGTGGCGGCTATTATCTTCAGCTTATGGGTGAAGATATTACGTGCAGAGGATATTTTCAGCCGGCCGCGTCTGGAAAATATGCATTGGGCTGGAGTAATGCACTATGGAGTGAAGTGTATGCTACAACACCCAACATTAACACCTCTGATGAAACCAAAAAGAAAGACATTATTCGGGATATATCTCGGTATAATGACTTTTTCGATGGTTTGATGCCATGCTCCTATAGATTCATTGATGGAAACAGTGGCCGCATTCATCTCGGAATGATCGCACAAGACATCGAGAAGACAATGATAAAATGTGGGATCTCGGATATGGATTTTGCTGGTTTTATTAAATCTCCAAAAGAGGATGCCGAAGGTAACACGATCGACGGTGAGTATGATTATGCGCTGAGATACGCTGAATTTATTCCCATGCTCATATGGCAAGTTCAAAAACTAAAAGCTCGAGTAGCAGAACTGGAGGAAGCCAATGGATGAAATTTTAAAGGAGCTTGACTACGTGTTCAGGACGATTTCGAGCATCCCCGTGACCGAAGATTCGATCGACAAGATGGCCGTCGCGCGGGCCAAGCTCAGAAAGATTTACGCAACGCTACAAAATCTGCCTCCGAACACTGATACAAAGGAGGGCCCTACCAATGGAGAATAACGTTGAACATAGACTCACTGAGGTGGAGGCCCGCTCAAAGTCAAACACAAAAAGACTTGACGAAGTCGAAAAACGCCAGGATGATCTTGATGATTTGGTGACAACCGTTAAGGTCTTAGCTACTCGCGAAGAGAATGTCGAGAGTGATGTCAAAGAGATTAAGCGGGATGTTAAAGACATGGCGAGTAAATCTGGCAAACGCTGGGACGAACTCGTCGATAAGATCATCTGGGCAATTGCGGCAGCTGTCGTTGGTTTCGTCATTGCGCAGATCGGCTTATAAGAGAAAGAGGCTCCGTCATTACGACAGGGCCTCTTCTTTTTAATTATTCGCGAGAATAACAGGGTCTCTTATGGAAGAAAGACATATTAAATAAAGGAGTGTTTATCGTGTTTGAAATGAAATTTAAAATTGTGCAAATCCTTGAGAACGGTGGTATCATTACACACTACCTCAAAGGTAAACCAAGAAATGTAAAATTAGACATTTTGGACTTCAAGAAAGCTTCTAAGAAATTTGAGATGTTCGGTAAAGAAGGAATGATTGTGTGGATGTAATGTCCGCACGGTCTCTTCTTTTTCCTTGATATGACGCTATCGGTATCATGTATATCCCCATGAGTGTGGGCTTAAATGTTCCCTAAATTAGTCACACTTAAGCTCAATCGTTATCTTATAAGGTGGAGTGTAGTAGCGTAAACCTTTTGAAATCTCGAATCCATATTTCTCAGCATTGTTTTTCGATATTCTCACATTCGGATCTCGTTCGTACACGATCTTAGAAATCACCATTTTCAAATATTGATTCTTCGTTTTAGCATCTAATTCATGATCTTCTAATATTCTGAGAGCATTGGTGGTTTTCATCAATTCCTCTCGATAGTCTACGTGTTTTGGCATGGAGTCTTTAGCTTTGTTAAGCGCTTTGTTTACTTCCTCTTTTTCTTTTAGCACTTTCTCGTTGAGTTTAGCAAAGATGTGTTGAGGAAGTCGCTTGTTTGGATCGGGATCATACTGAGCGTCCCATTGATCCAGCTCTTTCTTCTCAAGGTCTTTAAGTTGCTTTTCTAAGCGCTCTACCAGGTCTCTATGAAGCTTGAACGAGTCATCCTGATCATTCTCTATCCTAACCTCAAAGTCTTCTATGCAGTCTTTGAGAGTCTTGCAGACATAATCAAATACTTCTTGGAAGTTTACAGATCCAGTTTTGCAGTGAACTTGATTATTACATACAAGTTTGGGCGGAGCATATTCAACTCCGTTCCGTGTGTAAGTGTTATAACCAATCTTATGCCCGCATTTCTTACAGAACATTATTCCACTAAACGGATTCTTCAGAGTCAAGTCCCTTCGAGTTCGATGGCGTTTACCTCTTATCTCACGAGCTTTGTTGAATTGCTCTTCGGAGATAATTCCATCATGTTTACCTTCAAATAATAGAAACTCGTCCACTTTCGCTTTTGGGCGTAGTTTCTTGATCTCCTGGTCTTCGATGATTTTCACTGTCTTTCTCCAGTTCCAGCGAGTACAACCGATATAGTGATGATTTTCCAGTATGCTGAATATTATACTTGGTTTCCATGTCTTACAACCAGTCTTCGTTTTGGCTCCTATATTTTCGAGTCTTCTACAAATGGCTGTGACGCCGATGTCTTCCTCGCAATACCAGTTAAAGATCATACGAACAACGTCCGCTTGATCCTTACACTCGACTAGCGTGTAGTAGGATTTCTTACCATTAGCTTCGAATTTTTCGATACGATCGAAACCGTAAGGAGCCGTTGACCCTACGTAATTACCCTCCTTAACGCTTAGCAGTTTTCCACGAGCTTGTATCTTTTTGAAATACTCCAGATATTCATTACCTCGTTTAAGTTCTCGCTCGAAGGCATCCCTATCATACTCATCACGTAAGTCGTATATTTTCATAGGTGTGATTACGTAAGTATTCGTATATCTGAGTAACCTTATAAGTCTACCAGCATCTTCAAGATCACCACGGCTTAGTCGTTGCACATCCACTACAATTATGGCCTTGACAGCGGGGTTTTCTATATCCTTGAGCAAACGAGTTATCTCCGGACGATCTTTAAGTGACTCGCCACTCCCAACCTCCATATATTTGTTCTCTGGAGGTATTGGGCCACCAAGGTATTTAATCGCATATTCTTCGATTATCTTACTATGTTTCTCTAAAACTTCTTCGGTTGATAGCAAAGGGTCGTCTGTACGTGACTTTCGACCATATTCTCGCGTGTCGTAATAGTAAAATGTTGGGTAATCTTTATACATTTCTTTCTTCCTTTCTATGATGTGGTGCCAGGGTATATTTAGCATCACCTCCTTTCAGGAAACACTTTTATTTTCCCCTCATAGAAATTAAGAATTTGCCATATTCCATTAACTTTTCATGTTCCTCATCCGTAAATGGGTCCATACCGAATGTTCTATTCCACATTTCAACGTGTTTTACATACGACGGATTCATAGAAGAGTAAATAGAATCGTTCTCTCCATCTGATATTTTTGTAGATAACATTTCCTTATAACCCCAACCCATCAAATACCCTGGCGTTGTATCAAGGGCATCTGCAAGTGGATTAAGAACGCCCAATGGTAAATTCTCTATATCTCCGTTTTCGTATCGGTATACAGTCGTTCTATTTTTACCTAGTTTAGCCGCAAGTTCATCAAGTGACATACCTCGTTTCTTTCGTAAAGTCTTTATTCGTTGTCCTATCGACATTATCATGTCTCCTTTCTAACAATGATTATCATATATCAATATTTGCACATGTGCAAACAAAATGCAAATCTAGATTAAATTTGTTGCGTTTTACGCACAAAAAACCTATTGACAGAAAAATTGGAATGGTGTTATCTTTTATTTGTTGCATGAAACGCAACTAGAAAGAGGTGTGTGCATTGGATGCAAATAAACTACATAAAAAGATTTATGAAAAAGGCCTCAGCATTGATGCCGTATCGAAAAAGAGCGGAGTGGATATAACGCTTTTGGGGGAGATACTCTTTGGACATGGACCGATGACTATTGGTGATGCGCTGAAGATCAAAGACGCATTATCGCTAACGAACGCAGAAGCAATTGACATATTCTTTACATAATAGAGGTGTTTACATATGAAGACATACAGATTTAAAAACGCTACTATATACGTTCATGGAGAAGTGGACAAAGAAAGACTTAGAAAAGCTACTATTAAGCTCATTAAAGACTCTCGAAAGTATAAAAGGGAGGCGGCTAAGTAATGAGTACGATTATTCGTCCGGAGATTTCTCGAAAAAACAAATACTGGATTGATAGACACCGTCACTACGAGTTGAAGCACTTTTGTCTTCAATATCCAGAATGGAAAAGGGCATACCGATCTCATCCATCTATTTCTTCATCCATTAATGAAAACCCATCAAGAGGTAGTTCATACGGAGATCCAACTGCAAAACAAGCTATGCGTAAAACATATTATAAGGAACGAATTAAGTTGATCGAGCGAATTGCAGGAGAAGCAGATGAAGATTTACATAACTATATTTTAAAAGCCGTTACCGAAGGCTTATCATACACATACTTAAGAACCAAGATGGACATCCCATGCAGCCGAGACATGTATTATGATCGATACAGAAAATTCTTTTGGTTGCTTGATAATGCTAGAGACTAAGGAGACGATGGCAATGAATTCGAGAGTAGAACTTAGAACGAAGGCTAGAAAACTTAAAGGTTTGATGAATCTTTTAGCGGATGATATTCGCAATTTGAATGCAGATGCAGAGGATCACGATTTACTGTGTCTGGTAGAATCGATACAAGATGTAAAAGAAACATTACAAATGTTTACGGACGGGATCGTTGAGATTGAGTATTCTTTATATTTAGCAGGTCAGAGACAGTCGCGAAATTTACAATCTCCTTTATGAAAGGAGACGATGGTATGATTAAAAACAAAATTTATTCAATTATTATGTTAGTAACTGGTGGAGTGTTCACAGCACTCACTAAGGACGCAACAGTATTAGTTTTATTAAGTATGTTTGCAATACCAATGTTCTTTAGCAAGAAAGAATGGATTTACTAAAGATTGAGCCAGCAATGGCTCTTTCTTTTTTGTGTTCTTCTAATCTAGATTAAAACTTTATAATCTAGATTAAACTGTTCATATTTTCCGTACGTGGGTTACTGCATGGAATGCTATTTTTAAATGGCGAAAAATCCCCGGATGGAAATTTTGAAAAAACATTTAAGAAAGGAGAATAGTAATGATCTATTTAATCATCGGGGTGATCATGGGGGCAATTGGGTATGCCATATGCCAGCATATATTCGTGGCTCATGGTACTTTGCGAATCGACCATTCTAATCCAGAAAAAGACATTTATCGATTTGAGATTGACGATCTGGAGAAATTGAATAAGAAAGCCTACATCGAACTCAAAATCGACCATTATGCTGATCTTTCGCAAAATTAACAAGTTCTATTATGAGAACGTATTTGTTCACAAAATTTGAAAGGAGAACTGTAAATGAGTGTTCAAACAATTTTGAGAGATGAGGTCATTAGTGAACTTGACGAGCTGGGCAGAGCGGAATTTGGCAGCGAAAAGTACAAAACTGGTGTGGCAGGCGTCGTACAGCTTGCGGATCGTTTGATCGAAATGTCTAAATTGGATACCGAGGACGAGAAACTCGAATTCGAACGTGAGAAGTTTGAGTTTGAGAATCAGAAATTCGAGGAGGAAAAGAAGGACAGGAAGGCAAAGAATCGCATTTCTGTATTTGGCATTGCTGCTCCGGCAGTCATTGCTATCGTTGGCGGAACCGCTATGTTCATCTATGAGGAACGAGGAAGTATCACATCTCAGGTTGGTCGAAAGATCATTGATAAGTATATTTTCAGAGTTAAGTAAACAAACGTTACAAAGTGAGGGGTTATGGAAACATAGCCTCTTGCTTTTTCTTAGGAGGCCCCATGCGATACCACTACGAAAAACCGTCCGTATATTTATCTATGTACGGCTCTACATACACATGTAATCACCCAGTCTATAACACTTGCACACTCTTTCGAATGAATGATAAAGGTCTTGCTATTATACAACAGCGATATGATGAAGCCACAAAACGAACCTGGTGGAGTGATATAGATCCGTGGCTTACGGATACGCTATATTTGCACCCAGGTTTTAAGAAGTATTTCGACGAGCGTTCTGGTACGTGTACGGACGGACTCTACCCGACCGTAACCATACGACAAATTATGTGGGCATTGAAGATTAAGCCAATACAAAAAGAACGTTGGGAAACCACATTCGATAGACGTCATATTTGACAATTCGCGCCAATTACAACTCCCTTTATGAGGTATTAACGAAAGGAGAATGGAGATGGACGAGTTGAAATTAAACCTATCTAGCAAATTCATGAGAGGGATCGTTACCAAGTTAATAGCTAAAGCAATATACAAAAAGACCGGCTACAAGATTGACGTCGAGCTTAATAGTATAAACGTGGAGGTTATTGACGGTAAGGCTCATATTCATGCAGATGTGGATGCGGAGATTGACAACAACGAATTAAAGAAAATCGTTAGCACCATCAAAGATTGAGCCAGCAATGGCTCTTTCTTTTATATTCGCGAAAATCGCAAGTTGTATTATGAGAGACAGTTAGCTTAATGGTAAAGCACCATCGTGTAGGATGGCGAGTATCGGTTCGAATCCGGTACTGTTTCTTTTGTTTTCCACTAAACCACGAAGGGTGAGAGAAATGAACAAACTATTGAATGCTTCAAAAATGTTTGTCAAAAAGAACGGGTCAACAATTTTAACTTGCGTTGGAGGTGCTGGTGTAGTCGCTACGTCCGTAATGGCTGCAAAAGCCACGCCTAAAGCGTTAATGCTTTTAGACGATGCGAGAGAAGAAAAGGGTGACAATCTCACCAAGTTCGAAAGTTTCATCGTTGCTGGACCTGCTTATATTCCAGCGATAATTGTCGGGGCTTCTACAATCGCTTGTATATTTGGAGCGAATGCTTTGAATCAACGTCAGCAAGCAGCTCTAATGAGTGCTTATGCGCTATTAGACAGCTCTTACAAAGAGTACAAAACTAAGGTTATTGATTTGTATGGGGATGAAGTAGATTCTCGAGTTAGAGAAGAAATTGCAAAAGATAAGTACGCAGGTGACGGTAAATCGAAAGATAATGATACCGTGCTTTTCTATGATGAGTTCTCTGGTCGATATTTCGAGTCAACCACTGCAGATGTTCTAAAGGCCGAGTATGAGGTCAACAAAAAGATCTCTGGCTGGGGCGGAGCATATTTGAATGACTTCTATCAATTAGTGGGAGTAGAACCTACTGAATACGGTGATCACTTGGGTTGGTCCGCTAGTGGTCTATATGAAATGTATTGGGAACAATGGCTCGATTTCAATCACGAGAAATTCACTCTCGATGACGGACTAGAAGGCTACATCATCACATTCGCACAAGAGCCAATTCCTGGTTTCGAGGATTATTGAGTCGCGAAATTTACAGCGACTGTTATGGAAAGGAGATGAAAGTTAATGGCAGTTGACATTGTTAAAGCAGCTAAAATCACCGGTACAGTTATGAGTGTGGCAGGAATGCTTATTAGTAGCTGGGCAGGTGGTAAGGAGAACGCTAAAACACTTGAAAACCTGGTTAATGCACATTTCGCAAACAAATAAGAGGGCTTACGGGCCCTTCTTATTTTTATTTGAAAGGAGAAGCTCATGGGCAAAACAAATCTAGCAACAATCACAACAAATGTTCGACAATTTGTATCGAAACGAAGTCCTGAAATTTTGACAGGAATCGGGATCTCCGGAATGATCACAACTTCAGTTTTAGCGGTAAAGGCGACCCCGAAAGCTCTCGAGTTAATCGAGGAGAAAAAGAAAGAAGAATGGGTTGATAGTCTGAGTCCGCTTGAAGTCGTGAAAGTGGCTTGGAAGCCTTATATTCCGGCGATGGTGACTTGTATTGTATCGACCAGTTGTCTGATCGGAGCGAGTTCAGTTAATGCAAAGCGTAACGCCGCACTTGCAACTGCTTATAAACTTTCAGAGACAGCATTGACTGAGTATCGTGAGAAAGTCATCGAGACAATTGGCGAGAAGAAAGAGCGTGTAGTTCGTGATAAGGTCGCCGAAGAGCGAGTTAAAAGGAATCCTGTAAGCAAGAACGAAGTCATTGTCACTGGCAATGGTAAAACGCTCTGCTTTGATCCGATCTCTGGACGATATTTCATGTGTAGTATTGAAACGATCAAAAGGGCTGAGAATGAGCTCAATAAGCAGATGCTTCACGATATTTCCGGATATGTTTCGTTAAATGATTTCTATGACGAACTCGGACTAGACCATACGAGTGTTGGTGACGATCTTGGGTGGAACACAGATCAATTGATCGACATCAACTTTAGTTCTCAGTTGAACGACAATGGAGAACCGAGTGTGGTCTTGGATTACTTAGTTGCGCCTAAATACGATTACTATAAGTTTTCGTGATTCGCGAAATTTACAATGCGTTTTATGAGGTATAACGCCTAATAATTATTTACTTGAAAGGAGTAAACATCATGAGCGAAGTTATCAAGAACGTGGAAGTTGACGAGGTCGAGGAGACTATGGGGGAAACCAAGGAAGGGTTCCTGACCAAGGCTGGATGCTTCATGAAGAAGAACGGTAAGAAGATTGCGGCTGGCGCTGCAGTCATTATCGGAATCGGAGTGGCTTACAAGCTGGGCAAGAACACAAATCTGGTTGACGATCAGGTTATGGACACCGTCACCGACACGATCGGCGATGTCGCAGATGAGGTTACTGATCTGTAAAAACGGCATTACCTACGAGGAGAGTATCTGAAATATGGTACTCTCCTTTTTATTTTTAATGAGGAGGTCATCCATAGTGAACGAAGAATATAAGTCTAATTCTCATAAGTCCAGAGAGGGTCAAACCGAAGCTCTGACCGAGAGAAAAAAAGTGGAGAAAGTTGTCCGTGGTAAAGTCCGAACTAAGCCTAAGAGCGGCATCAGTAAGATCACGGACGTATTCATTTCGGAAGATGCGGCGAACGTGAAATCCTATATTGTGATGGACGTGCTCGTTCCTGCCGTAAAGAAGGCTATCTCCGACATTGTCCGTGACGGTATCGACATGATTCTGTACGGCGAATCGAGAGGTCGCAGGAGCAGTACAAATTCATCATATGTATCCTATCGTGATTATTCACGTAGAGATGACGATCGGTTCAGAGATTCTCGAACCAGAACGGGATATAACCATGATGATGTCGTCCTGGAAACCCGTGGCGAAGCCGAAGAAGTTCTGAGTCGTATGGACGAGCTCATTGACACTTACGGTGTGGTCTCTGTTGCGGATCTGTACGATCTCATTGGCAAGTCCTGTGAGTATACGGACAATAAGTATGGCTGGACGAATATTCGTAACGCCGAACCCATTCGAGTTCGTGATGGCTACATGCTGAAGCTGCCTAAGGCACTTCCTATCAAATAATAAAGGAGAATTGAAAATGAAATTCAACAAGACTGAAATCATGACTACCCTGACTCGTACTCTCAACAGAACGGGTCTTAAGGTCAAGAAGCACAGCCCTGAGATCCTGCTTGCGACAGGTACGGTGGGCGTTGTGGCCAGCACGGTTATGGCGTGCAAGGCGACTCTCAAGGTTGAGGGGATCGTCGACGAAGCCAAGGAAAAGATCGATACGATCCATCAGGTCTCTGCCGACCCTGCGATGGCAGAAAAGTATTCTGAAGAGGATAGCAAGAAGGATCTCGCTATCGTCTATACCCAGACTGCGGTTAAGTTCATCAAGCTTTATGGTCCGTCCGTAACCATCGGTGTTGCATCGCTCGCGTGTATGATCGGTTCCAACCGAATCCTCAATAAGCGTAATGCTGCTCTGGCGGCTGCATATGCGGCGGTTGATAAGAGCTTCAAGGAATATCGTGGTCGTGTTGTCGAGCGTTTCGGCAAGCAGATGGATCGCGAGCTTCGCTACAACATCAAGGCTCAGGAGATCGAAGAAACTACTGTCGATGAGAACGGCAAGGAAACCGTCACTAAGAAGACTGTCGAAGTCATGGACCCCAATAACTACAGCCAGTATGCGATTGTGTTCGACGATGGCAACGAGGGTTGGGACCCCGATCCGGAGCGCTCTAAGTTCTTCCTTATCCAGCAGCAGAATTGGGCGAATGAGCGCCTTAAGTCCAGAGGCCACCTGTTCCTGAACGAAGTGTATGATATGCTCGGTGCAAAACGCACTAAGGCCGGCGCTCAGGTTGGTTGGGTCTATGACGAAAAGAATTGTGAAGGCGACAATTATGTCGATTTCGGTATTTTTGATACCAGCAGACCGAAGAATCGTGACTTTGTGAACGGCATCGAGAAGGTTGTTGTGCTTGACTTCAACGTGGACGGTTATATTCTGGACATGATTTGAAAGGGACTTGACGACTATGGTTCGGGCAATCCGATGCAGGACATGTTCGATTATCCATGGCGTTATGTAATTTGAAAGGAGAACTACTAATGACCGGTAGAGAAATGATCATCTATATCATGCAAAACAATCTTGAGGACGAAGTAGTTCTTAAAGATAGCTTTTTCGTTGGGTTCATGAACGAAGAAGAGGCCGCTGTCAAGCTTGGCGTAGGAGTTGAAACCATTAAAGCCTGGTATTCCTTAAAATGGCTGGATGGTATTCAAGTCGGTGAGAAGTTATATTTCCGCAAGGATATTTCCAATCCATGGAAAGCAGGAATTTATCGTGAACGCTAATCTGAAACGCATCAGTTACACATTCGTAGCCATGGCTAGCATTTGCTTTGTAACCGGCATTGCGGTTTTGTCTCACGCAGAAGGGGATGAAACCGAGTGGACCGACTAGAAGAAGCCATGTCAACCCTTATGCATCTGACGGGCAATAAGAAGAAACGACACGTCATCGGTGGGGTCCTCCTGAGTGTATCACTGCTATTTGGAGGCCTCGCCTTGACAGTCATGACAATTAAAAATGAGGAGAAAGACGATGAGACCATCGACTAAAATGTTCATTTTTGCAGCGGGAATCCTGACGGGTTCTCTCTGTACTTGGTATGGTACCAAGAAGTATTACGAGAAGATCGCAAACGACGAGATCGAGTCCATGAAAGAATGGTTGGCTCGCAGAATCGAAGAACAGGATAAAAAGGCTGAAGAACAGTCCTCTGAGCCTGCCGAAAAACCCACTTCACCCAGCATGAAACCCAACCTTATGGAATACGCCGCTATGGTGAAGGATCTCGGTTATACCGACTATTCTCGTAGGACGGAAGAACCCGAAAAGGAAGCAAAAGAAGATGAGGAGGTGGATGACATGGACAGACCCCACGTTATTGAGCCCGAAGAATTCGGCGAATGTGACTACGAAGAAGTGAGTCTCACATATTACGCCGACGGAGTCCTGACGGACGAGCAGGACAACCTGATTGAGGATGTGGACGGTATGGTTGGAGAGGATTATGCAGAGCATTTCGGCGAATATGAAGACGATTCGGTATTCGTCCGTAATGACCGTCTGCAGACCGATTTCGAGATCCTCGCAGATCAGCGAAATTACTCCGACCTCGACAAGAATAAGTCCTATCCTACGGAGGATGAATGAGTCGAAATGAGGTAAGAAACACATATTTTCAATGGTTATATAACTGGATGTCGGGTGAACGTCACCATTATGACGTTTCGTTCAAGCGATTGCTAATGCAGCTGCATGATACCGAGTTCACCTACACCATTCGAAATGACCAAAATCGAGCTGAAGACGGTGTAAATCTTCGTTATAGATTTGCCAAGAGTAGAGTCGTTGATGAACCTGTAGATTATATTTTAGAGTGTCTGGCCGGACCCTGCAGTGTTCTCGAAATGATGATCGCCTTGGCAAATCGTTGCGAAGAGGATTATATGGATGATCCTGCTTATGGCAATCGTACCGCCCAATGGTTTTGGGGGATGGTGACAAGTCTTGGACTCGGTAATATGATAGACGCCTGGTACGACAAACGTTATATTGCCGATGTCTTGGACAAATTTCTCCGTCGAAAGTATGCGCCTGACGGTAGTGGCGGATTGTTCAGAATTCGTGATTACAAGGGCGATATGCGCAAAATGGAGATCTGGCATCAAATGTGTTATTTCCTAGACACATTTATGTAGTTTTAGCGAAAGGAGAAAGAACGATGTGATTGATTTTATGACGATCTCTACTCGTACCACAAAAAGTGGAGGCGTCGAGATCTATCCTAAATTCATCATAAAGCGTTCAACCGATCTGATGATCCGAGGCGGCGACTTCTATGCCATTTGGTTAGAAGAGCGCGGCATGTGGTCTACAGATGAGCAAGATGCTCTCGATCTCATCGATAAAGAGCTGGATGGATACGTCAAAGAGTATCAAGAGAAATATGGCGGTTCTCCGCGAGCATTGTTCATGCGGGACGCCGATTCCGGTATGGTTGATAAATGGCACAAGTATTGCCAGATTCAGTTACGAGATAACTACCATATGCTCGATGAACAATTGATATTCTCAAATACCCCGCCCAGAAAGAAAGATTATGCGAGCAAGCGCTTGCCATATCCTCTTGAAGACGGTGATTGCCCGGCATTCAAAAAGCTGATCTCTACTCTCTACACAGAGGAAGAACGGCGTAAGATCGAATGGGCTATCGGGTCTATTGTTACTGGTGATTCCAAAACGATCCAGAAGTTCATGGTTCTTTATGGCGCCGCAGGTACGGGTAAATCTACGATTCTGAATATTATCCAACAATTATTTGAGGGTTACTATTCGGTCTTCGATGCAAAAGCATTGGGGTCGTCTAGTAACTCTTTTGCATTGGAAGCATTCAAGTCGAACCCTCTTGTGGCGATTCAGCACGATGGCGATTTGTCAAGGATCGAGGACAACACGCGGTTGAACAGTCTTGTATCCCACGAGGAGATGACGATCAACGAGAAGTTCAAGTCGACATATTCTAATCGTTTTAAGTGTTTCCTATTCATGGGAACGAATAAACCGGTTAAGATCACAGACGCGAAGTCTGGTCTGCTTAGACGATTGATTGACGTTACCCCTTCGGGAAACAAGTTAAGTACAAAAGAGTACAAAACCGTCACTCAGCAAATTAGTTTCGAGCTTGGTGCGATTGCAAATTATTGCAAGGAAGTATATTTGAGTGATCCTGGCAGATATGACGATTATGTTCCGACAATGATGATGAGCGCGTCCAACGATTTCTACAACTTTATGATCGATTCGTATCATATTTTTGCGAAAGACGATGGAACGACTTTAAAAGCAGCGTGGGAGATGTATCGTACGTACTGTGAGGATGCTAAAGTCCCTTATCCATTCTCTCAGAGATTGTTTAAGGAAGAACTCAAAAACTATTTCCACGACTTCGACACGGAGGTCGACGGCACCATTATCCGAAACATCTACAGCGGTTTCCGTACGGACGTATTCGATACGAGCAAACCGAAACGCAAGGAAATACATAAACCGAAGCTGATCGAATTCAATTACACAGAGTCCATATTCGATCAGGAATGCGCGAACTGCCCGGCACAGTATGCTAGCGCAAAGGAAACCCCGACAAAGAAATGGGAGAAAGTAACGACAGTCTTATCTGACATCGATACGACCAAAGTCCATTACGTCAAGGTTCCTGAAAACCACATTGTTATCGATTTTGATATTCCCGATGAAAACGGAAATAAATGCTTCGAAAAGAATGTGGAAGAGGCTAGTAAATGGCCGGCTACGTACGCAGAGTTAAGCAAAAGCGAACAAGGCATTCATTTGCATTATATTTACACGGGAGATCCGTCCAAACTGAGTCGAGTTTACGCTGATCACGTCGAGATCAAAGTATTCACCGGCAACAGCTCACTTCGACGGAAGCTGACCAAGTGCAACAACTTGCCAATTGTGTCAATTAGTTCTGGTCTCCCATTGAAAGGAGAAGACAAAGTGATCAATTTCGAAGGTCTCAAGAACGAGAAAGCTCTTAGGACCACGATCAAACGAAATCTCAACAAAGAGATTCACGACAGTACGAAGTGCAGTATCGACTTCATCTATAAAGTTCTTGAGGATGCCTACAACGGCGGGATGAAGTATGACGTTTCAGATATGAGAAACTCGGTTTATATTCTTGCTGCTAATAGCACGAATCAGTCCGATTATTGTCTGAAGCTCGTCAATAAGATGCACTTCAAATCGGAAGAACCTTCTTCAAACACTGAAGTCAGTGAAGCACCGATCGTATTTTACGACGTCGAGGTGTTTCCGAATCTGTTCTTGGTAAACTGGAAAGTCCAGGGTAAGGATAAGCCGATTGTTCGGATGGTCAATCCTTCGCCGTCGGATATTGAAGGTTTGCTCAAGTATAGACTCATTGGCTTCAACAACCGTCGATACGATAACCATATTATCTATGGTTGTCTGATCGGATATACGAACGAGCAACTCTTTGAGTTGTCTAAGCGAATTGTCAATTCGAGTAAGGGAGAACGAAACAACGGCTTGTTTGGGGAGGCATACAATCTGTCCTATACGGATATTTATGACTTTGCCTCTGCTGCAAACAAGAAGAGTTTGAAGAAATGGGAGATTGAATTGGGTATTCACCATCAAGAACTCGGTTTGCCGTGGGATCAGCCTGTTCCTGAGGAATTGTGGACCAAGGTCGCTGAGTATTGTGACAACGACGTTATTGCGACGGAGGCACTATTTGATCATCTCCAGGCAGACTGGACGGCTCGTCAGATTCTGGCCGATTTGGCTGGCATGACGGTCAATGACACGACAAATACGTTAACCACCAAGATCATTTTTGGTAATAACCGCAAACCTCAGAACGAATTCTGCTACCGTAATATGGCCGAGCCTGTCGAGACTCTGAACTCCGAAGTGTATAACTTCTTGCTCGAAGCTTGTCCGGACATGATCAAGAGCAAGTTTGGAACGAAGGGCTCATATAGTGCTCTGCCGTTCTTCCCTGGGTATAAGTACGAGGCGGGCAAGTCCACTTATCGCGATGAAGAGGTCGGCGAAGGCGGTTATGTCTATGCTGAACCCGGCATCCATACGAATGTGGCCCTGCTCGATATTGCATCGATGCATCCGCACAGTGCGATTGCCGAGTGTTTGTTTGGTCCGAGATACACGCGAGCATTCCGTGATATTGTCGAGGGTCGAGTGAGTATCAAGCACGAAGCCTGGGACGTGGTCAACGAGATGCTGGACGGCAAACTCAAACCGTACGTACAAAAGGTCATCAATGGCGAGACGACCTCTGACGATCTGGCGAATGCGCTGAAGACGGCGATCAATTCGGTCTATGGTTTGACTTCTGCGAGCTTCGACAACCCGTTTAGAGATCCTCGTAATAAGGACAATATCGTGGCTAAGCGTGGCGCTTTGTTCATGATCAATCTGAAACACGAGGTTCAAGAGCGCGGTTTCACCGTTGCCCACATTAAGACGGATTCGATTAAGATTCCGAACGCAACTCCGGAGATCATTCAGTTTGCGATGGACTATGCAAAGCAATATGGCTACACATTCGAGCACGAGGCTACGTACGAAAAGATGTGCCTGGTGAATGACGCTGTCTATATCGCCAAATATGCGAGCACTGAGTGGGCTCAGAACGCCTATGGATATTTGCCGACTAAGCAGAAAAAGAAGGCCGGTAAATGGGATGCTACGGGTAAGCAGTTTGCGGTTCCGTACGTATTCAAAACTCTGTTCACCAAGGACAGCATCGAGTTCGAGGATATGTGCGAAACGATGTCGGTTGCGACGTCTTTATATTTGGATGCGAACGAGAATCTTCCTGAGGGTGAGCATGACTATCGATTCATCGGTAAGGTCGGTTCATTCTGTCCTATTCAACCTGGTCATGGTGGAGCAGAGCTTCTTCGTGAAGGCAAGGACAAGGAAGGTAACGTTAAATATTCGGCAGCAACTGGTTCGAAGGGTTACAGATGGCTTGAGGCTGAAATGGTCAAAACTCTTGACAAAGAGAAAGACATTGATCGCTCGTATTACAACAAGTTGGTTGACGATGCCGTCAATACCATTTCTCAGTACGGCGACTTTGAGCAATTCGTGTCTGATGATCCTGTTCCTGACGTGGCTCCGTGGTTTAACAGTGAGAATCCGGACGAACTTCCGTGGCGAATGGCTTGCGGAAAAGACACCTGTCTTGGGTGTCCTAACCTGACTCGTGATGGGTGCAAAGAAGGTCATGACAACTCTGACTTCCTGGCACAAATCGACGATGGTGACTTATTCATGAAGCGTTAAAAATTATATTTAAAGGAGATTGAAAAACTATGAGAATCACTTACGCACCGCGCGATATCCTTCAGATCGATGACGCACGTATCATCTATCGTAACTTCGCTGGTAGAGGCGATAAGTACAATCGAGAAGGTGACCGCAACTTTGCGGTTGTCATCCCGGATGAAGAGATGGCGAATGAACTGACCAATCTTGGATGGAACGTCAAGATCAAGCCGCCTCGCGAAGATGGCGATACGCCGTTCATGTTCCTGCCTGTCAAGGTGAAGTTCAACGACCGTGGGCCGAACGTCTACCTTAAGACGGGTGACGTTCAGAACAAGCTCGACGAAGAAAGCGTCGGTCTTCTGGACAACATCGACATTATCGGTGTTGACTTGGATATTCGTCCATTCGACTGGGACGTTAACGGTAAGCAGGGGCGTACCGCATATCTTCAGTCCATTCGCGTCATTCAGGACGTTGATCGATTCGCTGGTGATGATGGAAACTTCCCCAGAGAATAATAGTCGAACTTTGATTCGCGACTAAAACATGCCCTTTTATGAGAGGAAGAGATGATGTTAACGCGTTGTCTCTTCCTCTTATATTTTCGCAAACAAACTATTTTCAATTTATCAAGGAGGGAAGGAAGGTAATCCAATGAAGACCTTACGATTTATAGTTGAAAATCAAATCATCAAAAAAGACCCCACTTGCGATTTCTCAGATCTTATTCCTGGGTCTAAGGGGTATTTGATTGCTGAATTCTCCTTCTCTAAAGAGTGGGAAAGCATGGCTAAGGTTGTGGGATTCTATTCCCCCCTTGGTCGAGAGTACCCACCTAGGGTTCTTGCTGACGGGAAAACATGTGTTATTCCGTTCGAAGCCCTGGAGAAGAGAGCGTTCAAAGTCCAAGTGATTGGGCAAAGCAAAGATCTTAATCAGAAACTCAAAACTAACAAAGTGGCTGTTTATCAGACTGGAGGGAAAGCATGAGTAAAGCGGATGAATTATTGAGCAGCTTATCTGAGGATGATATTTCCCTTCAGCTGGCAAATCCAGAGACTGAACCCCATATCGTAATCGGTGAGGATCGTGTCATCTCGGTTCCCAAAGAGTTGCAGCGAATTGCGGTTCAGTACGATCACGACGTTGAGACTGTTACATTTGACTGTCCTCGATATTGGGACGACCTCGACATGTCTGAACTCAGCATTTATATCAACTACATGCGCAAGGATCGGTACATTGGATGCTATAAGGCGACCGACATCACAGTCGATGATGCCGACTCGAATATTATGCATTTCAATTGGAAGATCTCTCGTAATGTCTCGGAGGTCGTAGGCGAACTCAAATTCCTTGTCTGTATTAAGAAGGGCGATTCTGAAGGCTACGAGATCAACCACTGGAACTCCGAACTCAATACTGAGATGTATATTTCTCAAGGTTTGGAGGCCGGAGAGGGTATCTTTGATGCATATCCGGACATCATCACCCAATGGGAAGACGAGGTTAATGCCGTAAAGCAGATCCTTCTCGATGCTCGTGATTCCGGTGAACTCGATGGCGCTGTCTTTACTCCTAGTGTGGATGCGGACGGTAATCTGTCCTGGACAAACGATAAGGGTCGCGAGAATCCGGCCACTGTCAACATCAAGGGATATTCTCCTCGTGTTATCGTCAAAGAAATCACAGGTGGCAAACAGCTCGTCATTACGGACTATAACGGTAGCCAGACCGTTGATATTCTCGATGGCAAAGACGGTACCGATGGCACCAACGGATATTCTCCAAAGATCATTGTCCGCGAGGTGACTGACGGTAAAGAGCTTGTCATCACTGACTATAGCGGAAGTCAGACAGTTAAAATCCTGAATGGCACTAATGGTACTGATGGAGTCGACGGCGAGAATGGATATTCACCCAAAGTTCTTGTCCGTACTGTCGACGGCGGACACCAGCTCGTTATCACCGACTATAGTGGAAGTCAGACTGTTGATGTTATGGATGGTGCCGATGGCCAGGATGGAGCAGCAGGCACGAACGGTACTGACGGCGTCTCCCCAGTCATTACTATTACTGATATTTCTGGCGGTCATCGTGTGACCATTACGGATAAGGATGGTACCAAATCGTTCGATGTCATGGACGGCACGACCGAAATCTCTGACGCCGTCAAGGACTACATCAGTACGTATATGTATATCGGAGAGGTTGAGCCGACGTCCGGGCCTGTTCTTTGGTTCGACACTACCAATCCCGTCTAAAGAACTAGCTGATGGAAAAAGAGGGAGGCGAGTCCACCGGAGACATATTTGTAATGTTCCTAGCAACGTCATGTTACATCAATTATTTTTGAGATGGAGGACTTGTATTATGAGCATTAAGAACGCAATTCTGAAGGCGAAGATCGAGGGCATCATCTATGAAGTCATGATGAAGACCGGAGCTGCAAACGTCTATGTCGACGAATCTACAACTCTGTCTGCGAAACTCGCTGAAATCGTCGCCGATGTCGCCACCAAAGCCACGAAGACCGAACTTGCTGATGGCCTCAGCTCCAGAGCGGCTTCGACCCATACGCACGCTCAGAGTGATATTGTCGGCCTGACAAATGCCCTGAACGAGCGCCCGACCACGACTGCGATGAACACTGCGATCAGTACGGCCATTAGTGACCTGATCGGCGGTGCTCCGGAAACATACGACACCCTGAAGGAGATCGCGGATTATATTTCCTCGCATCAGGACGTCGTCGACAGTCTGAACGCTGCCATTGGTGGTAAGGCGAATAAGGCCACTACTCTGGCCGGCTATGGCATTACGGATGCTATGACTGCCACCGCTATCACCAATGCGATTGCAGATGCGCTGTCTTCCGCTAAAACTTATGCGGACGGACTGGCTGGTAATTACGATTCGAAGGGTGCTGCGGCTCAGGCGCTTACGGATGCCAAGACTTACGTCGACGGTAAAGTCGGTGCAAAGTCTACCGTATATTTCTCCACCACCGAGCCTGCTGGTCTGACCGAGAAAGATCTCTGGGTCCATCTGCAGTGATTGATATTCTACGGGGCTGGCTTAGGCTGGCCCCTATTTTAAACTAAAAGGAGGTCATTGTATGGCTGAAATGTTAGCTGCTATTAAGCAGAGCGGTCCTCCGACCAAAAACACTCCGGGCGCAGTCGGTCAGGATTATATCGATACCACCACTGGTCTGCGCTGGGAATGCGTTGAAGCGACCAGCGAAAAGTTCTATAAACAGAATAAGGTGGTTTACAATTGGGAACTGCGCGGTCTTGATCCCGATTTCGTTGTCGATGGACTGAGTTCCGGTGGCGAAGGTGGGTCTCTTCCGGTTAAGCTGGATATTCTCGAGACGATTGTCGACTACGAGAATCTCAGCGGATCAAACAGAAAATTCACTTTCCCTTCTGAAATTACCTTGACAGATGGCGATTTATATTTGCTCATCTACAAGTATTTCTACAACGGGTTCGGCAGTATGGACAACCACATCACTGCCGTGTCGAAGGTAGTTGACGGCAAGGTCTATTGGGGTCATAGCGATCCGGAAAATAGCGTAATGATGGATAAGACCGGCATAACCGATAATTGGCTTGCTGCCGATGATGACACAACGGAGTCCAATTTCAAAGTCTACAAGGTTCAGAAGACCATTACGGACGACGCAGCATATCATGCTATGCAACTCGAGGGGTACGACTGCATCGCCCCAGGCATTCACGCCCATGCTGAGGGGGTCAACGCTGTGGCGTCTGGTATGTATTCGCACGCTGAAGGCACTAATACCGAAGCTGCGGGAGCACATAGCCATGCCGAAGGGTTCAACACGAAAGCCGCCGGCGGAGGCCAGCATGTTGAGGGTAAGTACAATGCGATCGATGAATATGGTAAGTATGCCCACATCGTAGGTAACGGTACGGACGAGTCGAATCGATCTAATGCTTACACTCTCGACTGGGAGGGTAACGCGGAGTTTGCTGGAACCGTGAAGGGTAAAGGTTTTATTATTCCCTCTTCTACCGCTGGAAGTACGAAGAAATTCAAGATCACTGTTGACGATACGGGTGCACTGACGGCTACTGAAGTCACTGCGTAAAAGGAGGCTAACCCATGGC
>ERZ1026856.206-NODE-206-length-42350-cov-8.980943_pt1 | contig 42350 bp, 51 predicted proteins | sample MGYA00380158_ERZ1026856 | MGnify/ENA primary metagenome ERZ1026856 (study PRJEB33269, sample SAMEA4719794) | human gut metagenome | biome: human-associated habitat; feature: organic feature; material: feces | place: Cameroon | collected 2013-10 ... | reverse complement strand
CATGCGAATAGCCCGCGTGTTCCCCACGAAAACCTCCATGTCCCCCATTGACCCGTTGGCATTCTTTGGCCCGCCCACCCTGGATGCAATAGCGGCGGAGCCGGACGAGGTACATATCAGCGTGACTTTTTCCTGGGACTTGGAAAAAGCGGACGAGCTTTACTACCAGTGGGAAATGCTGGGTGTTCCGGTGGAGGTAGGCGGCCCCGCCTTTGGAGACCGCATGAGCGATAGCTTCACGCCTGGGCTGTACCTCCGGGAGGGAATGGTCATTACGAGCCGGGGCTGCCCGAAAGACTGCTGGTTTTGCGACGTTGGCAAATGTGCCAGAGGCCGGGTGATCGAGCTGCCGGTGCAGGATGGGTGGAATATCCTGGACGATAACATCTTGGCAACCAGTGATGACCATTTTCGTGAGGTCACGGAAATGCTCAAACGGCAAAAACGCCGCCCTGTATTTTCTGGCGGGCTGGAACCGGAGTACATGACCCCATGGAAAGCCGAGCAGCTTATGTCCGTGAAACCGCAAACGATGTATACTGCTTATGATACTATGGATGACTATGAGCATTTGCGTCAAATGTCCAATATGCTGCATGATGCAGGGCTTAGTTGGAAAAGTCACCAGGTAAAGTGTTATATGCTGTGTGGCTACCCCGAGGACAGCATGGATGCAGCTGAGAAACGGGCAGAGCAAATCATGGGGCTGGGGTTCCTCCCTTTTGCAATGCTTTACCGGGACGAAACCGGGAGCCGTGACCCGGAATGGAAGAAATTCCAGCGGGAATTTGCCAATGCGTACATTGTAGGCCGGAAGTTCGCGGACTTCTGGGCCGGGAAGTTTTAACCTGGTCGAAATCGACCACTTTAACCGCCTCGAAATCGACGCATTTAAAAGCCCGGGGCAACCCGGGCGGGAAGGAGATAACATGAACATGCAGGAAATGATTTATCAGGAAGACAGGATTCCACCGGTACGGCTGGCGGATGGAGTTTATCGTGGCGTACCTTTTTACGTCTTGAGTCTCGGCACGCACCCTTGCGCTTACGTTGTTGCGCCACTGGGATTACACGCAATCAATGATCGTGATATTGATTGCCATGGAGGTATTACATATCACCACGACTATCTGGCAACGGTTGGCCACGAAGGAAATTTCTTGGGGTGGGATTACGCACATTATATGGACTATTGCGGAAGTCTCCCATTTCTGGATTACGGCTACAGGATGTGGACAACCGCAGAGATGGTAGCCGAATGCAAAAGTGTGATTGACCAGATTGCTGGGATGGCTGACGATGAGTGAAATCAAATTGAAGCCCTGCCCGTTTTGCGGGGGTAAAATTAGCCTTGTTCTGTGCGATGACGAAGGAAATCTGCATGATGAGGCATATAGAGAACATCCCTATAGTGGGCTTGGATTTATGCTTCACCACGCTCACGAGGAAAACCCGGAATGCCCGATTGCAAGCTATGAGTGCGATGGTGGGATTTTGGGCGGTGTGTATATTTACGACACGGAAGAACAAGCTACTGAAGCATGGAACCGGAGGGCTGACAATGGCTAAAGCGGTACTTATCAGCATTCGCCCGGAGTGGGTGGATAAGATTCTTATAGGAGAGAAAACGCTGGAAGTCAGGAAGAGCCGTCCAAACATCGGGACACGCTTTAAGTGCTATATTTATTGCACAAAAGAGAGAAAACCGTGGGTTTTGAATGGTTTTCCTGGAATTCGGCAGGACGGAAATGTTGTCGCGGAATTTACTTGCGACAGAATCACCCGTCTAAGCCACATCGGATACATGGGCAACCCAAATCCTGCGGAGCTGACAGCAATCAATGGGGTATGGGGGCAGATAGACACAGGATTTGATTTTGCACAGACCTGTTTGAGCAAAGCGCAAATCGAAGAATATCTGTCCGGTGGAAATGGATATGCTTGGCACATTTCTGGTTTGGAAATTTATGGCACACCAAAGCCATTAAGCAAGTTCGCTAGACTTAAGGAAACGGAATTTGGGTATGCGCCGGTTGAAATCAAGCGCCCACCCCAGAGCTGGTGCTATGTGGAGGAATTAAAATGAGTGATTACATCAGCCGGGAAGCGGCAATCGATTATATCCGTGAGCAGTCCGAAGAAATGAGCAAAGCGTTTGAAGAGCTGGGCGGCGAAAGCGGAATCTATGCCGATGCCTATGACGATTTGGCAGAGGACTTTCACAGAATCCCTGCCGCCGACGTGGAGCCGGTGCGGCATGGAGCATGGTACCAGTGCTTTGAGGACTGGCGACAGCAACAAGAGGGTAATAAGTGCTCGGTGTGTGGCTTTGAGTATTATGGGACGGGGATTCGTGCCTTTCATTATTGCCCAAACTACTGCGCAAAAATGGATTTGATTTGAATGGAGGACAAAACCATGACAATTGACCGAGCAATTGAAATTCTGAACCCGGAACACCGGGAGCATTACGACGGGCTGGATGAGGTAAACGAAGCCTGCCGGATGGGCATGGAGGCGCTGGAACGTTTCCGCTGGATTCCGTGCAGCGAGAGGATGCCGGAACCTGGGAAACGAGTTCTGGCTACGGACGGCGGTTTTGTTGGCGAAATGTACATCAACAAGCGGGGCCAATGGCAGCGTTACAACGTTGCCAACCACGAAGATCTGATGGCATTGGATATTCTGTGGTGGATGCCGCTGCCTGAACCGCCGGAAGAAAAAGGAGGCCAAGCATGAAACGTAAACGCTTTATCAAGCTGCTGGAACAGGTGGACTGGCGGTAAGTGCATAAAAAAGGGCCGCTCCCGTGGTGGGGGCGGCCTTGTGTTATTGCTTCTGGAGTTCCCGGCGGATCAGGAGCTCGATGTAATTGGAGACCGTGCGGTTTTCGCGCTGGGCGGCCTGCTGGAGCTGCTGCTTCAACTCCGGGGTGATGCGGATATGGAGGGTGTCGGTTTTTTCAGCCATTGGTTGTCCTTCTGCCCTCGTGACCTCCGGGGCGGGTGGTGGTGGTTAATCTTTGGACTTAGCGGCTTCCAGAAAAGCCTCGGGGTTCCAGTCGTCGGGGTCTTCTGGAATTTCGAGGTCCTTCCAGTAGGCGATGAAGTCCCACATGCCTTCGTCGATGTAGTCCCAGGTCGGTACTGCCTCGGCGTAGGCAATCAGGTCGTCTGCGTCCAGCTTGTCCAGCTCCTGCATTTCCGCAGTGCTGAGGCCGTCGGAAGAGTAGATGGTCATGTCGGCGGTGATGGGGGCGTTGTGGTCCTTAAAATATACAGTCATTTTTGTGATCTCCTTTTTGATTTGGTATTTAGATTATAGCGGATGGTGTGTCCGGTTAATTGGACTTAATCGTCAACGGGGACGTCATAGGAGTAGAGGTAGTGGTCGCCAACGTCGTAGTGGTCAAGCGGGACATCGTAGACGTGGGCCTTAATCGCCACGGGCTGGCGGGGGTAGTCGGTGATATAGCACTTGGCGGCTTCGATGGCCTCTGCCTTGCGACGGAAGGAGCCCATCATCCAACCGTTTTTGATAACGCAGAACTCATAGTACTTAGACATGCTGTTACCTCCTGGGCTGATGCCCTCTGTTTGATTACGGGGATATTGTATCACATTGTGTACACAAAAGATAGTGGCAGAGTGCACAAAGATTGAGGGAATTTTATGTGCAAAATAGATAAAGTCCCGGGGAGGGTTGGGGTTTAGAGATATGGCCTGATTATTGATAAAATGGATGGAAAAGGAGGGGAGGGGGCTTGGACTGGAATCGAATCCGGAAGGACTATATTGCCGGGAAGGGCTCCTACCGGGAATTGGCGAAGAAATACGGGGTGTCCCCACAGGTGCTGGGGCGGCGGGCGAAAGCCGAGAACTGGGTGACGCTGCGGGGACAGGCCATTGACAAAGGATTGACAAAAACCATTGAGACTGTGGCAGAGGCCAATGGGGACGTTGGGGTACAGCTGCAGGGGGCCGCCGTGGCGCTGATCGGGAAGGCTATGGAGGGCATCAAGGCCATTGACGCGGAGAACGCCAAGGCCCTGAAGGCTTACTCCGGGGTGCTGCGGGATATCAAGGAAGTGCTGGATATGCGGTCCAAGTTGGATCTGGAGGAGCAGGCGGCGCGGATTGAGAAGCTGCGCAGAGAGGCACAGGAGGCCCGTGAGGACAAGACAAGAGAGGTAAGCGTGACCTTTGGAGGTGCGGAAGAGTGGGCAGAGTAGTGCTTGACATGGGGCCGCTGGGGCCGAATCCCAAGCAGGCGCTGGCCCTGCGGGAGACACATAGATACGTTGGCTACGGCGGGGCGCGGGGCGGCGGAAAAAGCTGGTTCGTCCGCTGGAAGGCGGTGCTGCTGTGTCTGCGGTATCCGGGCATCAAGGTGCTCATTACCAGAAGGACTTACAAGGAGCTGGACAACAACCATATACAGCCGCTTCTGCAACTATTGCATGGAGTAGCGTCTTATAACAGGAGTGACAAGCGATTCACGTTTCCAAACGGCAGCACCATTTCCTTTGGGTACTGCTCGGCGGACGGGGATCTGGGGCAGTATCAGGGCGCGGAATATGATGTGTGGTTTGCCGACGAGGCGGGGCAGTTCCGGGATGAGTGGCTGGTCAATATTGATGCCTGTGTCCGTGGGGTCAACGGCTTCCCAAAGCGGACGTACTACACCCTGAACCCCGGCGGGCCGAGCCATGCATATTTCAAACGTTTGTTTATCGATAGGCGGTTCACGGCGGACGAGCATCCGGAGGACTACGCCTTTATTCAGGCGCTGGTGACGGACAATCAGGCCCTGATGGACAAGCAGCCGGAGTACAAGCGGAGCCTGGAAAAGCTGCCGCCCAAGCTGCGGGAGGCGTGGCTGAATGGCTCCTGGGACATCTACGAGGGGCAGTTTTTTGAGGAGTTCCGGGACGACCCCAAGCATTACAGGGACAGGACATACACCCATGTTATCGAGCCTTTTGAGGTGCCGGAGGGGTGGAAGATATACAGGAGCTTTGACTGGGGCTACAACAAACCCTTCAGCTGCGGCTGGTGGGCGGTGGACTATGACGGGGTACTGTACCGGATTCTGGAGCTGTACGGCTGCACGGACACGCCCAACGTGGGCTTCAAGTGGCCGCCGGAGCAGGTGTTCGCGGAGATCCACCGGATTGAGGTGGAGCATCGGTGGCTGGCGGGAAAGAAGATCGTCGGCATTGCTGACCCGGCCATATGGGACGCGGAGCGGGGCGAAAGCATTGCGGACGTGGCGGCGAAACACCGGGTGTACTTCTCTCCGGGGGACAACAAGCGGATTCCCGGCTGGATGCAAGTACACTACAGGCTGCACTTTGACGAGAACGGGTATCCGCAGATGTACATTTTTAAGAACTGCGGGGCCTTTATCCGGACCATACCCATGCTGATGTATGACGACCACCGGGTGGAGGACCTGGACACCAGCATGGAGGACCATGTGGCGGACGAGGTTAGATATATGTGCATGGCGCGGCCCATCAAGCCAATTGTGCCGGAGGTGGACGATGGGTACACCCATTCGGCGGTATATCAGGCGCTGGATGTGCCCAGGGGAGACCTGTACAGGCCCAGCAGGGCGGCGCGGATGGAGATTGTGAGGACAGGAGGCAAGGGAAATGGCGAGACGGAAGAATGAGGAGCAGGCGGCCCAGGGGCGGCAGGCGCAGACCGAGCAGGAGCAGACCGTGGAGCAGCCGGAGAGCCGGGGCGGGCAGTTCGCCACGGGGCAGCAGGGGGCGCAGACCGCTATGCTGGAGGCCATGGGAAACCAGATGGCGGGGGCATCCACGGTGCAGACCAAGCGGGTGGAGGCTGTGGGGGTGGAGCAGATAAGGGAAGCCCTTTTGCAGTTAAATCGGTACAAGCAGGGCAAGGCCATGCTGGACCAGCGGATCGTGGACAACGAAAAGTGGTACCGGCTGCGGCACTGGGAGACGCTGCGGCGGGCCGGAGGGGACGTGGAGCCGGTTTCCGGGTGGCTGTTCAATGCGTTGGCGAATAAGCACGCGGACAGCATGGACAACTACCCGACCTGCACGGTGCAGGGCCGGGAGCAGACCGACGAGGAAGAGGCCAAGCGGCTGAGCAGCATTCTTCCGGTGGTCATGGATCAGTGTGAGTTTGAGGCGGTGTACGATGCCGAGCAGGACTACAAGCTCAAGTATGGGGCCGGGTGCTACGGCGTGTTCTGGGACAGCGGGAAGCTCAACGGGCTGGGGGATATCAGCATCAGGAGCATTGATATTCTCAACCTGTTCTGGGAGCCGGGAGTGACGGACATCCAGGACAGCCGGAACCTTTTCTACGTGACCATGGTGGACAACGATGTGCTTGCTGAGCAGTACCCGGAGCTGGGGGACAAGGTGGGCGACAAGAGCTTCACCGTGGCGGAGTACAGCTACGAGGACAATGTGGACACCAGGGACAAGACGACGGTCATTGACTGGTACTACAAGCGGCTGCGGAACGGCAAGACCGTGCTGCACTACTGTAAGTTCAGGGGGGACACGGTGCTGTTTGCCTCGGAGAATGAGGCGGAGTACGCGGAAAGAGGCTGGTACGACCATGGGCTGTATCCATTCCACGTTGACCCGCTGTTCCGGGTGGCGGGGAGCCCCTGCGGGTTTGGGTACATCGATGTGGCCAAGAGCGCACAGGAGTACATTGACCGGGGAAATCAGGCCGTATTGCAGAACATGCTGGCCAACGCACGGCCAAGGCATTTCATCCGGAATGACGGAAGCGTGAATGAAAGCGAATACGCGGACATGCGGAACGATTTCATCCATGTGGACGGGAATCTGGGGGAGGACAGCATCAAGGCCGTGAACGGCAAAGCGCTGAACGGCATCTATGTGACCGTGCTGAACAATAAGGTGGACGAGCTGAAGGAGGTCACGGGCAACCGGGACATCTCCACCGGCGGCACTTCCTCCGGCGTGACGGCGGCTTCCGCCATTGCGGCCATGCAGGAGGCGGGGAGCAAGCTGAGCCGGGACAGCAACAAGTCCAGCCACAGGGTATTCCGCAAGGTGTGCCTGATGGTCATTGAGCTGATAAGGCAATTCTACGACCTGCCGCGGCAGTTCCGGATTACGGGGCCCCAGGGAGAGGCGGAATATGTGGCCTACAGCAACGCGGGGCTTCAGCCCCAGCAGCAGGGGGCGGCCTTCGGCGTGGATATGGGGTACAGATTACCTGTGTTTGACATCAGCGTATCGTCCGAAAAGGCAAGTCCTTACTCCCGGCTGAGCCAGAACGAGATGGCCATGAGCTTCTATAACGCGGGCTTCTTCAATCCGCAATTGGCGGATCAGGCGCTGGCCTGCCTGGACATGATGGACTTTGACCGGAAGGACCAGGTGGTGCAGCGGATACAGCAGAATCAGGCGATGTATCAGATGCAGCAGGCGGCCATGATGGCGGCCATGGGAACCGGGATGGCTCCGGCAGAAGCCCCTGCGGGAGATGGAAGCACGGAAAGCAGCGGCGGAGAGAGCAGCATTACGAAAAACGCACGGGAGCGGGTAGCCAACTCCACGGCCCCGGCATAAGGAGGAACTTATGATACAGGTGACCATTGGAGACCATGACGGGGTGCTGTGGCTGAGCATGGCGGGCCATGCGGGAACGGCCCCCAAGGGGCAGGACATTGTATGCGCCGCGGCCACCATGCTGATGTACACGGCGGCGCAGGCCGCGCTGGACATGGGCAGCCGGGGAGAGCTGCAGAGACCGCCATCCGTCAAGCTGGACGATGGAAACGCCTGCGCGGCCTTCCGGCCAAAGGAAGAGGCCATGGAGAAGGGGCGGCTGGTGCTGGACGTGATCCGGCGGGGGCTGGAGGTGCTGGGGAAGCGATACCCCGAAAATGTGGCGATTTATGTTTTAGGTAACGGCGAGAGCCGAAAAGATACCGAGGAGCCGCGGGCCTAACCCGCAGATATGGAGCCGTGGGCCTAACCCACAGAGGAGGAAACCATGAACGTACTGGAAAAAATCATCCGGCTTAAAGGCTTGCAGCTGTTCGCGGAGGGCGGAGCGGCCGGAACGGGCGAGGGAGGCTCCGACGCCGGGAGCCAGACAGGAGCACAGGCAGCAGCCGCAGAGGCTCCAACCGCGGAACCGACTTTTGACGAGCTGATCAAGGGCAAGTACAAGGCGGACTACGACGCACGGGTACAGAAAACCATTCAGGCGCGGATGCGGGGGGCCAAGGCCAACGAGGAACGGCTGGCCAAGACGGAACCCCTGCTGCAGATGCTGGGGCAGAAGTACAGCGTGGACGCCGGGGACGTGGACGGCCTGATGGCGGCGCTGGACAACGACGAGCAGATGTGGCAGGCCGAGGCGGCGGACAAGGGAATGTCCGTGGAAAACCTGAAGGCCCTGCGGACTGCCGAGCGGGAGAACGCCATGCTGAAGCGGCAGCAGGAGCTGAACCAGCGGGAGGCCGCCGCACGGGAGACCTACACCAAGTGGGCCACCCAGGCGGAGCAGGCCAAGGCGAAGTTTCCGGGGCTGGATCTGGAAAGCTGTCTGGAAGATGCGCAGTTTGTGTCCATGCTGCAGAGCGGCGTTGACGTGGAGAGCGCCTATTGGGCCAGATACCACGACGACATCATGCAGGCCGGTATGGAGAAGGCCACGACGGAGGCACAGAAGAAGCTCTCCGCCAGCGTGGCCAGCGGAAGCCGGAGACCAGCCGAAAGCGGCGTGGGGAATGGCCCCACGGTAAGCCAGAAAGTAGACGTAAGCAACATGAGCCGAAGCGAATTTACAGCCTATATGGACCGCATTATGCGCGGAGAGCGTATTTCCTTCGGCTAAATCGAAAGGAGATACTATGGAAATCATCAGAAACCTTATTCCCATGAAGGGGCTGCAGCTGTTTGCGGGCACCCTGAACACCAACGTGACCACTGATTCCGGCCTGTCCGTCGAGAACAAGACCTTTTACGACCGGACGCTGCTGGAAAGCGCAAAGCCAAACCTGATCCACAGCCAGTTCGGCCAGAAGCGGCCTATTCCCAAGAACGGCGGCAAGAAGATCGAGTTCCGGCGGTACGGCGCGCTGCCCAAGGCCCTGACCCCTCTGACCGAAGGCGTGACCCCTGACGGTCGGAAGCTGACGGTGACCGCCATCGAGGCGGAAGTACATCAGTACGGCGACTATGTGGCCCTGTCCGATGTGCTGGACCTGACGGCCATTGACAACAACGTGCTGGAGGCCACCAAGGCCATCGGCAACCAGGCGGGTCTGACCCTGGACACCATTACCCGGAACATCCTGCAGGCGGGCACCAACGTGCAGTACTGCCCCAAGATCGGCGCTACCGGCACCACTGCCGTGACCTCCCGGGCGGACATTGACGCCACCTGCAAGCTGACCGTGGACGAGATCAAGAAGGCCGTGGCTACCCTGAAGGCCAACAACGTGCCCAAGATCAGCGGCAGCTATGTGGCCATCATCCACCCCTATGCGGCCTACGACCTGATGTCCGACCCCGCTTGGGAGGAGATGCATAAGTACACCACCTCCGACAACATGTACGAGGGCGAGATCGGCAGAATTGCCGGTGTGCGGTTCGTGGAGAGCAGCGAAGCGCTGATTGTCAAGACCTCCACCAATCCCGCCGTGTTCTGCACGCTGGTTCTGGGTGAGAACGCCTACGGCATCACCGAGGTCACCGGCGGCGGCCTGAAGACCATCATCAAGCAGCTGGGTTCTGCCGGTACGGCTGACCCTCTGGACCAGCGCAGCACCGTTGGCTGGAAGGCCATGCAGACCGCGGAGATCCTGCAGCAGAACTACATGATCCGCATCGAGAGCGGCGGCGCTTTCTCCGGCACGGCGAAGGCAAACTGATTTGACACATGGGGCGGGAAACCGCCCCTGAACATGAAAGGAGCATACCTATGGCAACCAAGAAAGACGATGTGAAGGAAGGCTATGTGCGGATTCGCCTGCCCCTGACGAGAGACCAGAAGGAAGACATGTACGTCGGTCTGAACGGCGTGGGCTACCTGATTAAGAGAGGGCAGGAAGTGGACGTTCCGGCGGGCGTGGCGGAGATCATTGAGCGCAGCGAGGAGATGCTGGCCCAGGCGCTGGAATATGAATCCAGCGTGTCCAAGGCGTCCCACCCCGGCGAGGTGTGACATGACGGTCCGGGAGGCCATCGCTTCCGTGGACAATCGGAAGCCAAACGCCTTTGACATCACCGAAAAGCTGGCGTGGCTGAACGCCCTGGACGGGAAGATCCAGCAGGAGATCATTGGTACCCACGACAACCCCGGCGGCATCCTGTTTGTGCCCTATGGGCTGGACGACGGGGACGTGCAGCTTTTGGTGCCGGAGCCCTGGGACAGGATGTACATCAGCTATCTGGAAAGCCAGATGGACTACGCCAACGCGGAATACGGGCGGTACAACAACTCCGCCGCCATGTTCCAGGCGGAGTATGACGGCTTTGCCAACTGGTACAACCGGACGCATATGCCCAAGGGAACGAGAATCCGGTACTTTTAGGAGGAAACCATGAAGCTGCCAAGTTTGAGCGAGATCAGCCGCAGCGAGGAGCTGACACAGAGCTTTCCGGGGCTGGACCGGAATTTAAGAGGGGCGGACGGAAGTATGTCCGACATGAGGAATCTGACCTCTGACCACTATCCGCTTTTGGCGGCCAGAGAGAGAAGAACCATGCTGGACGTGCTGGTAAAGCCAAACGGGCTGCTGGCCAAGGACAAGCTGGTGTGGGTGGACAACCGGAACCTCTTTTACGGCGGCGTGGACCTGACGGACCATCTGACGGACGCGGGGGTGCATCTGACGGACAGCGAGAAGACCCTGGTCTCCATGGGGGCCTACATTATCATACTGCCGGACAAGGCGTACATGAACACGCAGGACTATACGGACTGCGGGAAAATCGAGGCGGACTGGGTGAACGGAAGCCCGGCGACCATTTCCCTCTGCATGGAGGACGGGGCGGCCTACGACTACACCGCGGGGAAGGAAGCCCCGGCAAGCCCCAAAAACGGGCAGTTCTGGCTGGACACCTCCGGAGAGACCGACGCCATGAAGGTATGGAACGAGGGCAGCGGCAGCTGGGTAAGCGTGGAGACGGTGTATTGTAAGATTTCCTGCACCGGGATCGGGGCGCAGTTCCGGGACAATGACGGCGTGACGGTTTCCGGAGTGGAGCAGATCGAGGGAAGCCGGATCGTGCAGCATGTGACGGCGGACAGCATGGTGCTCATTGGGCTGGTGCCACAGACGGTGACCGTGGAGGCGGGGAAGCTGCGCATCAGCCGGAAAATGCCGGAGATGGACTATGTGGTGGAGTGCCAGAACCGGCTCTGGGGCTGCTTCTACGGCGTGAAGGATGGGCAGACCATCAATGAAATTTACTGCTGCGCTCTTGGGGACTTCAAGAATTGGGAGCGGTACGCGGGGATCTCCACGGACAGCTACCGGGCCAGCGTGGGCACGGACGGGAAATGGACGGGGGCCATTACCTATCTGGGATATCCTTTGTTCTGGAAGGAAAACCACCTGCACAAGGTCTATGTGGACGAGGGCGGGGCGCACCAGATCCAGGACACGGCCTGCCGGGGGGTGCAGGAGGGCTGCGCCAGGAGCTTGCAGGTGGTCAACGACCGGCTGTACTTCAAATCGAGAAGCGGCGTATGCGCCTATGACGGCAGCCTGCCGGAGAACACGGGGTACTCTCTGGGGAATGAATTGTTCTCGGAGGCCGTGGGCGGGAGCCTGCGGGGGAAATACTATCTCTCCATGCGGGGAGAGACCGGATGGAGCCTGTTTGTATACGACACGAAAAACGGCATCTGGGTCAAGGAGGACAACACCCACGCGCTGGCCATGGCCACGCTGAAGGATGAGCTGTACATTCTGGACGCGGAGACAAAGCAGTTCTTCGGGGCCTCCGGGCGGGCGGAAGGCCAGAAGGAAAAGACGGTGCAGTGGAGCGCAACCACCAATATTGTTGGTTACTCGGACGCAGGGCAAAAATATGTTTCCAGATTTGCCGTGCGGCTGAGGCTGGAGGACGGGGCCACGGCCCAGTTTTCCATTGAATATGATTCCAATGGTATCTGGCTGCCCTGTGGGAGCATCGTGGGGAACCGGATCAAGAGCGCAATCCTGCCGGTGAAGCCCAGACGGTGCGACCATTTCCGGATTCGGATCACGGGCTTCGGGACCATGCAGATTTACAGTATCTCGAAAATCTATGAGAAAGGCAGTGACGTGTGTGGATATTAAATTGCCGACGCCGCCCATGCTCTCCGGGAACACGGAGGAGCAGGTGCGGCAGCTGTGGAGCTACCTGTTTCAGGTGGTGCAGCTGATCAATGCCATGAGCGGGGGGAAGAAGGATGTACGCAAGATTACCTGACGGAAAGACCAGCCTTTTCCAGTGGGACACAAAGCAATATCTGGAAGTAAGCGATGACGTGACGCGGGTGGACTTCTGCTTCCGGATCGCGCCGGAGGTTGTATACGGTGTGTTCGCCAAGGAGGGCAGGTGCTACATTCCCAACCTTCTGATTCAGAAGGCGGGCATCATTGACGCGCTGATCATGTCCACGGCGATTGGAACCACCACGGACCGGCGGCTGGAAATCCCGGTGGAGGAGCGGCCCATTCCGCCCGGATATGTGGCGACCAAGGACGGGGCCATTATCTCCTACGACGACCTGGAGAATGTGCTGGGAGAGCTGAAATTCCTGTCCACCAACGGCGGAACCATGGCGGGAGACATCGACATGGACGGGCGGAAAATCACGGGTCTGGTTGACCCGGTGGCGGACGGGGATGCGGCACGGAAACGGTATGTGGACACGACTGTCACCGCGGCGGCGGAGAATGCGGAGACCAACGCCAAAAACGTCAGCCTGCCCAAAGCTGGGGGAACCATGACCGGGGACATCAGCATGGGGGGGAACGCCGTGAAGGGGTTGAAGGCTCCGGCTTCCGGTTCTGATGCTGCCACGAAAGACTATGTGGACGGGAAGCGGGCGGCCTATACGGCGGAGCTTGGCACAAGCTGGACGGGTTCCGGGCCGTACACGCAGACGGTAGCGGTGGCGGGGATTCTGGCAACGGACATGCCCCACATTATGCCGGTGTATGACGCTGCCAATGCCACGGCCATTGCCCAAAAAGAGGCGTGGAGCTGCGTGAGCAAGGCGGAAGCGGCGGCGGGCGGAATCAAATTCACCTGCTTTGAGGATAAGCCGGGGGCGGCGGTGCCCTTGCAGATTGAGGTGGTGCGGTAATGGGACAGTGCTTTTTGTATGGAAACGGCGGCAGCGCCGGGCTTCAGGTGGTGTCCGGGCTGACGGAACCGGGAAACCCCAGAGAGAATATGGTATGGGTGAAGTCCGACAAGGCCGGGCGAAAGTATGTGTTTGCGAAGGAAGAGCCGGGAAGCCCCAGTGAGGGACTGATCTGGTTCCACGTTACGTCCGTTGGCGTTATCACCAAGGCGGACGTGTATGTTGGTGGAGTTTGGGTTGCAGCCGATACGTTCATGTATCTCTCCGGTGCGTGGGTGCAGATTGCAACGTCGTGGGATGGCACCCTGTTTTATGCTGGTAACCAGTATGAGGCAGTGACAGGCGGCTACAATTTGACGGTATTCACCCTGACCGACGGGGAACTGTACACCGGGTACATGTCTAACAAAGTTGCGGAAGCATGTACGGTAAACAAGATCAATATCACCGAGTACAGTACGTTGAATATCCAGTGTTTTTCGAACATCGGGAATTCTGGAGGCCGTGGATCGTCGAAATTTGGCTTCCACAGCGGAAGCACGGACAACTTCGCTGCGTACAAGAGCATCGATACAAACGCAAGTACGCTGAAGGAGTACACGCTTGACATTTCGTCCCTGACTGGGGAATACTACTTTGACTTTTACGCAAGTGCGAAATCCCAGCAGGGCTGGGCCAAAATCGCCAAGGCCTGGCTGACGTGAGGTGAGGGTATGACGATTTATATTGATACGGATTTCAAGTGCCACACCATAGTCGGCGATGGGCTGACCGCTGTGGAGACCACCGCCTTTGACGGCAAGTGCGCCGCCTACATTGAGGGATACCGTTTTGTTCCCGATGGCTCTACTTGGGTGCGGGAGGACGGAACGGTATTTGCCGGGGAAATGGTCACTCCATGGAAGCCCTGGGAGGAGCTGGATGCCGTGCAGCGGGAGTATGAGCGGGAGCAGTACAACAACCTTTTGACCCAATTGTCGGAGGTATACGAAAATGCTGAAACCTGAGGAGATTGTTGAGAAGGTCAAGGCTGACCGGGCAACGTGCAGGATCGTTGCCGAGGCCGGGATCACCATCACCCCGGAGCCGGAAGCACCGCCCAACAGGCCGGGGCTGAAGTGGATTCCCCATCAGACAAGGGCGGGCGGGGCGATCACGTGGATTGAGAGCGAGTATGACGCAACGCTGCCCGGAACCAGCGAGAACCCCATTTCTTTTGAGGCTGGTATGACGGTATACCCAAACTACTTCTACACGCTGGACGGCGTGCGGAAGGTGTGGGCCGGAGTTGCAGAAGCGGCGCCGGAGTGGACAGACGCGCGGTTTGAGGAAATGTGAAATACGGGCCGCGGCGAAAGCTGCGGCCTTTGGCAAAGGAGGATACTATGGCAGACACCAAGAAGAAAAAGGAACTCTATGACAGCAGCTACCTTGACCGGCTGCAGCAGAGCCAGGCGGCGCTGGACAACCACCTGACCACCAAGCCTGGGGCATACCAGAGCAAGTATCAGGGGCAGATCGACCAGGTGATGCAGAACATCACGGACAGAAAGCCCTTCCAGTACGACGTGAATGCAGACGCCCTGTACCAGCAGTACAAGGACCGGTACACCCAGATGGGGCGGCAGGCCATGCAGGACACCATGGGGCAGGCGGCGGCGCTGACCGGGGGCTACGGAAACACCTATGCTCAGAATGCGGGGCAGCAGGCATATGGGGCCTACATGCAGGGGCTGACGGACAAGATCCCGGAGCTGTACCAGCTGGCGCTGGACAAGTATGACCGGGACGCCACGCTGGAAAAGGAAAAGTACAGCGTGCTGAAGGACGCGGACGCCACGGACTACGGGCGCTGGGGTGACCGGCTGAACCAGTGGAACACGGACAGAAGCTACCTCTCCGGCAGGGCGGACACGGAGCTGAGCCAGGCTATGAGCATCGGCAACACCCTGTACCAGCGTCTGGCGGAGCTGGGGGCCAAGGGCTATGCGCCTACGGACGAGGAGCTGCGGGGCGCTGGGCTAACCAGAGACCAGTGGGACACGCTGCACCCCAAGAGCACCGGCGGAACCGGCGGGCTGGGGTACGCGGAATGGCTGGCGGCGCAGAGCGGGGGGAAGGGAAACAGAACCCCCGGAAAGAACCCTGACAGGAAGCCAATGACGCTGGAGGAACAGTACGCATATATGGCCCAGAACGGGGCGACCCAGAAAGAACTTTACTACTTTGCCCAGGAAGCAAAGCAGAACGGCGCTACGGCGAACGACATCCGAAAGTGGAGTACCAAATATATGCACGCCAATTCCGGGAAGTAAGGAGACAATATGGCAACGTTATCTACATTCCAGAAATTCAAGGAAGAGCAGGAGAAGAAAAAACAGGGCGGTCAACAGAGCACACAGCAAAGCACCCAGCAGAGCGGGCAGAAGAACACCGGCCTGATGAACAGCTATCAGCAGTTCATGGCAAAGCAGCAGGGGCAGGAAACGACATCCACCCCTGAATCCGACTATGGCCAGCGGGTCATGGATGTAATCGGCAAGGCGGGCAATTCCGCGGCTTCCAGAAACGGGGAATGGACCGCGGACGCTTCCGGAGGAAACGCTGCGGAGATAAACGCCCTGCTGCGGGAATACGATGCCTACACCGGGGACAAGAGCGGCATGACCGAATACCGGAATGCTTTGCTTGACTACAACAAGAGAATCCAGGACGAGAATCAGTACTATGCCGGATTCGGCACGAAGGACGACTTTAACCGGGTGCGGAGCGGGTATACGAATTTCGGTGTAGGGTATGACCCGCGGAGCTATGGGCTGGACGATGCCTCGGCCCGGAAACTGCGGCAGGAATCGGCGCAGAATGACGCACGGGAGGCCCAGAGGGCGCTGGCGGAGCTGAATTCCGCGAGGAAGAATTTCGCTGCCGTGGATTCGGAATGGAGAGCTATGGACGAAAGGTACAGGAGCTTTACCATTGACGAATACGACAAGGACCTGACGCAGCGCTGGCAGGCGGCGAAGGATCAGGTGACGTCGGCGGAGAACGCGCTGCTGAATGCCCGGAACAGGATGGACGCTTACAACGCTACCTGGGGGAAGGTTGATAAGTACGGTGAGGCATCCGAGGCGGCCAAGGGCACGGACACCAGTTATACAGGGCCCGGATATGAAAGCATTGCAGACTGGGAGAATAAGAAGAACGAGGAACAGGCCGCCCAGGATGCCCAGGCGCAGAGACCGGACTATGTTCCCGGAACGCTCCGGTATACCAGCGACACGGAGCCGACGGCGGAGGACCGGCTGGGGCTGTGGCGGAGCCTGACACCGGAGCAGAAGCAGGATGCCGCGAACAGCTCCAACGTGCAGCTGAACAACGTCGTCATGGCCGGAAATGACGGGTACTGGGATCTGCTGACGGACAACGAGGTAGAGACCTACTACTACATCAAGGGCCAGCAGGGGCAGGAGGCGGCGAACCAGTACCTGGACGACATGTACATTGAGCTTTCCCGGCGGAATGAGCTGAAGACCGTACAGTCCATTGAGAACGCCAACGGCTGGGAGAAGGCCGGGCTGACTGCGGTGAGCGTTGGCGCAAACCTTGTGGGGGCCATTCCGGCGGCGCTGGGAAAGACTGCGGACATGGTTGTCGGGCGGACGAACCCCTACAGCTCCATGCAGTTCTTCCAGCGGTATGCCTCTTACATCCGGGGCAGCGTTGGGCAGGATATCGGGAACAAGGTGGAAGGGGACCTGGCGGAGAAATTCGGAGAGCAGTTCGCGGCAAAGGCCGGGAATCTGGCAAACCAGACGTTCCAGGCGCTGATGTCCGGCGTAGACAGCTTTGTAGGCGCTAAGACCTTCGGGCAGGGCATTGCGCTCCCCGCGGGACCGTTTGACTTCCATGTAGGCGGATATACCACGGTCATGGGGCTGGGCGCTTTTGCCCAGAGAGCGCAGGAGCTGGAGCTGAAGGGCGCAACGCCCACGCAGATCGCCATCGGCTCCATTGGCTCCGGCATTCTGGAAGCGCTGTTTGAGGACGTTTCCATGGAAGTGTTCTTTACGAACATTCTGGACAACCCTGCCAAGACTGCCGGAGAATTTGTGAAGAAATTGGCCATTCAGATGGGCGTGGAAGGCTCTGAAGAGATGTTCACGGAGATGGGGAACATCATTCTGGACGCCATCAACATGGGCAAGAACAGCGAAAACTCCATGGCGGTGCGGGAATATATGGCCCAGGGCATGACCGAGGAGAAAGCCAGACAGCAGGTCTGGAAGGACAATGCCGTGGACATTCTCTGGGCAGGATATGGCGGTGCCATTTCCGCGGGCGCGATGGCGGCCGGAGGACAGCTGGCAACCGATACGGTGAGAAAAGCAGGCAATACTATAGGAAACTACTCTGTCGGTGATACCCTGACGAAGAACGGACGGTATGTGGATTTGCAGGAGCAGGCGAACGCACTTCAGGATCAGAAAAAGAGTGCCAAGCTCTCCAAGGCGGCCCAGGAGGTGGCACAAAAGGCCAGCGCGGGCGATAAATCCATTGGCAACAAATACCGCATGGGAAAGGTTGCAAGCCAGATTGCCAGGCAGGCAGGACGAGAGATCAACAAGGCGGAGACAACAGAGTTCCGGAATGCCGCGGAGAAATACCTCTCCGAGCGGCGGGATATTCAGGACAAGAAGCGGGCGCTGAACGTGCTGACCAGAGCTTACGACGGCACTACGATTCCCGGAGACAATGCCGCCATGCGGCGCTGGGGCAACCAGATGACGCGGGAGATTCTGGAGGGCGTCGGCGGGAAGCAGACCTTGCAGGAGAACGCCAAGGCGCGGGCGGCCAATGCCATCAAGACGGCGGTGGACGTGCAGAGCAGTGTGCTGGGATTTGAGCCGACCAAGGGGGAGACCGCCTTTGAATACAACCAGGAGGGGGACACCCAGGCGTATCTGAAGGACAGCAGCGACCCGGTGAACATAAGGGCGGAAGACCCGGTGGCGAAGATTGAGAACGGGAAGATGTGGCTGAACACGGACGACGGGCAGGTGGTGGAGGCGGACAACGTTTCCTTCGGAACCGCCGAGGACGCTTCCCTTGCCTCCATCGTAAGCCGGATGAACATCACGGCAGATCAGGCCAACAGCCTGTACGCCGCCAGAGAGGGCAGCGGCATGAGCGCGAAATCCTACGCCACGGCCCTGCAGAACGCCTACCTGAAGGGTTTCTCCGGGGTGACCTACAACGGCATACAGGACTACAGCGCGGCGGCGAAGCTGCCGGGAGACGTGAGACGGACGGCATGGGAGGCCGGGCGGCAGATGCGGAACCGGCAGACCACGGAGCAGGCGGCGAAGATCAGCAAGGGAACCCAGATGGTGAACCAGAGGGGCCTGACCTTCCGGGACAGCGCAAAGAGCATCAAAAATCTGAACGAGCAGCAGAAGGCCGGTATTGCCGCGGCCAAGGCGCTGGCGGCGGCGGGGCTGAACATCGAGGTATACGCCAGTACGGAAGCGGAGCGGGCGAACGGGGCGCCCAACGGATTCTACAGAAGCTCTGACGGAACCATCCACATCGACCTGAACGCGGGCGACAACGGGCAGGGCACGGTGGCCTACGCGGTGGCCCACGAGACGACGCATTTCATCAAGGATTTTTCGGCGACGAAGTACCAGACCTACGCGGACATTCTGATCGAGGCGGCGGAGAGCAAGGGCATTTCCTATGACAGCCTGCTGGACCGGCAGCTGGCGCGGCTTTCGGAGCTGAAGGAGAACCGGAGCCTGACGGCAGAAGCATTGCAGGAGCTGGCCTACGACGAGACGATCGCCGAAATGAGCGAGACCATGCTCTCCGACACGGACGCGGCCCAGCGGGTCTCTCAGGAGCTGTACAAGCAGGACCGGACGCTGTGGGAGAAGATCAAGGACTTCTTCACAGGTCTTGTGGAAAAACTGCGGAACGCGTACAAGGGCGTTGACCCGGACAGCGACATAGGGCGGGTCATGAAGCGGGCCATTCAGGACAACGAGACAGTGGCCCAGGCCTGGGCTGAGGCTGTGGTGGAGGCCGGGGAGAACTACCAACTGCAGGACGGGCAAAAAAATAACGCCCGGGGGGGCGAGAGGCATTCGGATCGTGCGAGTAAGTATTCCTATGAATATTTTACTGAAAAAGCGGATATGTCGGTCACTGCCGTGGACGAAACGCAAAGCAGAGATAGAGAATCAATCATACAGGCAGCGCTGCGTAATGCGAAAGAAGCCGGCCGGACAAACGAAAACGGAAATGCGCTTGTTTATGTGAATGACATTGGAAGGGATGTCCTCGTCGGGAAAAAAGCTCTCGCACACGGGCTTGACAGGAGAGCCAGCACGCAGGCTCCGGTCCTTGCCAAAATCGGAGATGTCCTTAAGAACGCAGTAAAAGTGAACGAACTAAACCCGCGGAGTGAAAGCATAAAGGAATCCTATGTCCTCGTTGGAGCTGCACGGAGTGAAACGGGACTTTATGTTGCCTCTTTTGTGGTAAACCAACATTCAAACGAGATTACATCCATCGACGTGCTCTATGCGGCAAACGCAAAAAAGGAACCAGCCGCATTGCTGCCGAAGATTACGGAAGAATCCGTTACTCCTACTGGTTCCAAAATTAGTATAGCAAAGCTACTGGATATTGTCAATGAGCTATATCCGGATATTTTGCCGGAAGAAGTTCTTAAGCATTATGGGCATACCGAAAGACCTGCCGGAAAAATCGGGGAATCTGCCTTGTACTCTTCCCGGAATGTGCGGGATTCTGTAGGTGATCTTCAAGCTGAGCTTTACCAGCTCAAGGAGCAGAGAAAAAAGCTGCTTGAGGATGACCCGGCATACCGTGCGGCGGTGGAGCAGCGGCGGTATGCAACGTCCTTCACAGAAAGGGTTTCCGCAAGCAAAGCACTGAAAGCAGCAGAGAGCAATATTGATACGTCTGCCATTGACAGCAGGATAACGGAGCTGCAAGACCGCATTACGGAAATCCGGGAGAGTAAAATCAGGCAGCATCGGGAAGAACAGGAAAAGTATTCCGGGACAAAGACCGGCGGCTATTCTCTTGAGCCTGACACACGGCTGAAAGACCTGGATGCGGACTATTCGGAAGCTGTGAAATCCGGGAACAGGCGAAAAATGCAGGCTCTTGTGGACCGTGCCGCAGAGGCCGCAATGCCGAAATCTGTGGTTCGGGATGAATCCGGAAAGCTGCTGAAGGTTTACCACTACACCAATAACGACTTCACTGTTTTTGACAGAGGCATGGCCAGAACCGGCAACGAAATGGACGGATTCTTCTTCGCCCCGGACACGGAATCCACCAAAGAATACGGCAAAAGAAGAATTGCCGCGTATCTGAACATCACCAATCTGGCGCTTGACCCTGTACTTGACAGAGAATTCAATGATTCGGGAACGCTGCTCCGGGAAAAGCTGGCAGCGCAGGGGTACGACGGCGTAGCCAGAACGGAAAACGGGAAGATCTACGAGTACATGGTTTTCGATTCCAATCAGGTGAAGTCGGCGGACGCTGTGACATACGATGACAACGGCAACGTGATTCCTCTGAGCCAGCGGTTTGACACGGGGAATGAGGATATCCGCTATTCCAGCCGGAACAATCAGGAGAGCCAGGTGGATAGGCTGGCGCGGAAGAATGAGGAGCTGAAGGCGGAGGCGGAGTACATGAAGCAGGTGGTGCAGATCCAGAAGAGAGGGAACACGAGGAACCTGCGGGACAGGGAAAGCGTGAACGCCATCGCGAAGAGCATCCTGGAATCGGTGAACGCCAAGGATACGGAGTTCGGGAAGAAGCTGAACGACTTCTACCGGGATCTTGCGACGGTGGAGATGGACTACGACACCATGCAGAAAAAAGCCGGAGAATTGGCGGACCGGGTGCTGGAGCACCATCAGGCGGAGCGGGACGGCTACGCACAGGAGGTGCTGGACTTCCTGAAGAAGCGGCGGGTGAGCCTGACGGACAGCCAGATCGGCGACGCGGAGTACAGCTACGGCAGCCTGAGCGAGTTCAAAAAGGCCATCAAGGGCAGCATCATCATCGACCAGAATTCCACCACCAGCCTGGACCAGCTGTGGCAGGAGGCCGCGGCGCAGTTCCCGGACCGGTTCAGCGCGGACACCGCGGCGGCGGACATGCCGGACGGGATCGCGGATATTGTTTCCTGGGCGACCAATGCCGAGGCCGACAGCGAGACGGAATTCCAGTACTACAAGGCGGAGACCAGGGCGGACCTGACCCAGAAGATCCTGATGGGATTCCTGGATGCCAAGCCCATTGAGAGTGTTTCCGACACGCTGAAGCAGCAAATGGCGGACCTGAAGAAGCAGCACCAGCAGGAAATGAAGGAACTGCGGAAGAGCTGGGACGAAGAGGCCAAGGCCATGGAGCTGAGCCACCAGTACGACCTGGAGGCCGAGCGGAAGCGGGGCGAAGCGGCTGTGGAGGCGCTGAGGTACCAGCAGGAGGCAGTGCAGAAGGCCCAGAATGGCCTTTGGGAAACAGAGCGTGCCGACATCAAGCGGAGCTATCAGAAGCAGATGAAGGAGCTGCGGGAGCAGAACACCCAGAAGGCCCACGAAAAGGTGGAAAGCCGACACAGAACCGAGGAGCGGCACAAATTACAGAACACGGTTGACACCCTGAACCGGATGCTGCTGCGGCCCACCAACACCTCCCACGTGCCGCAGGAATTGCAGAGCAGTGTGGCCATGGCCATGAAGGTCATCAATGGGGTGATCCTTGACAGCAAGGCGGGGCAGAATGCGGACAGGCTGGCCAAGTACGCGGAGCAGATGCGGGCGCTGGAGAAGAACCCAGAGGCCAATGCGGAGAAAATCGCGGACCTGAACCGGAAAATCGGAGACCTGACGGGCCGGGACATCAGCATGAAGGCGGCGCTGACATCCTTGCAGGAGCAGTACGCCAAGCTGGAAGGGCAGGAAGGAAGCCTGTACGACAGCAACATTGAAGCCCTGATCGAGGACGCGAAAGAGACCATCGGGAACACGGCCTACAAGGATCTGTCTCTGAAGCAGCTGAAAGCGGTGCGGGACACCTACACGGCGCTGCTGACCACCATAAGAAATGCCAACAAGGCTTTCGTGGCAGGACAGAACGCGAGAATCGACGACATGGTGAAGCGGGCGACGATCGAGCTGAGCCTGAAGGACAAGAAGAAGCCCACGCAGACGGCGCTGGGGAAGAAGATCGATCAGTTCTTCTGGAACAACGAGAAGCCGGTGTACGCTTTTGAGCGGATCGGCAGCGCGGTCATGAGCGAGCTGTACAGGAATCTCCGGAACGGGGAGGACACCTTCTACCGGGACGTGAACAGCGCCAGAGAGTTCTTCCTGGGGGCCGCGGAGAAGAACGGCTTTGACAAGTGGAATCTGGACGAATTGCAGGAATTCGAGGCTTCCAATGGGCAGAAGTTCCAGCTGAGTCTGGACGAGCGCATGAGCCTGTACGCCTACAGCCTGCGGCCACAGGCCAGAGACCACCTGACCAAGGGCGGCATTGTGCTGGCAGAGAACACGAAACGGCTGCAGCGGGGGCCTCTGGGGGTGACCATGGAGGTAACCTATGACGACGCCAACGCCTACACGCTGACGAACGACACCATTGACGCCATTGTGAACAGCCTGACGAAGGAGCAGCGGCAGTTTGCCTACGAAATGCAGCAGTATCTGGCAAAGGTCATGGGCGCCAAGGGCGACGAGGTGAACATGGCGATGTACGGCATCAAGAAGTTCGGGGAAGAAACCTACTGGCCCCTGAAATCCAGCGGGGTATTCTCCGAGCGTATCCGGAACCAACAGGAGCAAACCGGAAACAAGGTGAAGAACAGCGGCTTTACCAAGTCACTGACCCAGCACGCCAACAATGCCATTGAGCTGGCCAGCCTGACGGAGACATGGGCGGAGCATGTGAACGACATGAGCATGTACCACGCCTTTACGCTGCCCATGGAGGACTTCTACCGGGTGTACAACTGGACGCAGAAGGGCGACATTACGGGGAAAAAGACCATGGGCGTAAGGCAGATGATCCAGCAGACGGCGGGCAAGGGGGCTGTGACCTACATTGACCAGTTTCTGAAGGACCTGAACGGCGGCCTGCGGGCCGACCCCAGAGAGACGGTAAGCAAGGCCATGCTGAGCGGGTTCAAGAAAGCGGCGGTGAGCGCGAGCCTTTCCGTGGCCATTCAGCAGCCCAGTGCCGTGGGACGGGCGCTGGCCTACATTGAAGCCAACTACTTTGTTGGCGGCAAGGTGGAGAGTGCCGGGGGCATTCAAAACACCTGGGAGCAGCTGAAGAAATACGCCGCTGTGGCAGGGCTGAAGGAAATGGGCCGGTTTGATGTGGACATGGGTCAAAGCACCCTGGAATACATCATCGGGCGGAACAGCGTCAACGCCTGGGGCAAGTTCACGGACAAGGTGGACGAGCTGTCCGGCTGGCTGCCGGAGATGGCGGATCAGGTGACCTGGTGCGGCATCTGGGAGGCGGCGAAGCGGAAGACGGCGGCAATGAATCCGGGACTGAAGGGCGAGGCCCTGCTGCAGAAGGCGGGAGAGCTGTTCACGGACACCATTACACGGACCCAGGTGTATGATTCTGTATTCTCCAGAAGTGCCAATATGCGCTCCAAGAGTGGGCTTATGAGTATGGCCACGGCCTTCATGGCGGAGCCTACCACCACGGCAAACATGGTAGAGGACGCGGTGCGGAAGTTCGCCAGAGGCGACAAGCGCATGGCGGGGAAGGTTATGAGCAGTGTGGCAGTGGCCACGGTGCTGAACGCTGCGCTGGCATCGGTGGTATACGCGGCCAGAGATGATGACGAGGACAAGACCTACTGGGAGAAATACCTGGCAAGTCTGGCGGGGGAGACGGTGGATTCCTTCAATCCGCTGACTTACATCCCGGTTCTGTCGGACATCAACAACCTGTTCATGGGCTATAGCGTGGAGCGGACGGACATGAGTCTGGCCTCTGACCTGGCGGATTCCATTAAAAAGATCGCGATACTGTACGGCAAGTATGACGACGAGTGGAGCGACGAGGAGAAGAAGGAATGGGAGAAGAAGGTTCGGGACGCCTGGATGGACAACGCTTGGATGGCGGGAACCGTCATGGGCCTGCCGCTGAAGAACCTTGCCCGGGACGTAGAGGCCATCATCAACACGGCCACGAACCCCAGCAACGGGGCGGAGATGAGCGCGGACACCATCCTGAAGGGGATGCGGGACAGCGCCAGAAGCAGCCTGCCGATTTTGAGCTGGAAGGCGGACGAGAGCAGCAGCGACCAGCTGTACAAGGCCATCACCCAGGGGAAGGATGTGCTTGCCAGACGGATGAAGGCCCAGTTCGGGGACGAGAAGAAGTATGAGAGCGCGTTGCTGAAGGGTCTGCGGGAGAATGACCCGCGGATCAAGGAGGCAGCGCAGTACGCCATCGACGGGAAGACCCCGGAGCGGGTGGCAATCATCCGGAAGATCGTGGCCGAGGGGAACTACACCCAGGACCAGGTGATCAAGGCCATCAACCAGAAGGCCAACAGCATGAAGGGGTCCTCCGGAGGCACTTCCGGCGATACGCCCCAGAAGCTCTACGACTACGAAGAGTATGTACCGGCGGCGGCAAACGGGCTGGGGTATGCGGACGAGGTTCGCAAGGAGCTGATCCGCTATCAGGCGGACCGGAACCAGGAGAAGGATGAGAAGCTGACCCGGGCGGAGGCCGAGGAGGCGGCGGAGAAGACCTTCCAGAGCAAGGTCAAGACCGAGACCAAGGACAGCTATGCAGCGGGTGAGCTGACGGAAGCCCAGGTGCGGAAGGTGCTGACGGCATCGGGAGCCGTCAAGGATGATGAGCTGGACGACCTGATGCTGCAGTGGAACACGGAGCTGGAGCTGGGAAGCGAGATCGAGTGGACCGATTCCAGATATGTGCAGTTTGCTCGGGACATTCAGCCTGCCGGAATTTCGGTCAGCACCTATGACGAGTACATCCAGGCCGTTTCCAAGATGCACAACATCGACGCGGACGGAGACGGGAAAGACGAGATCAAGAAGCAGGCACAGGTTATCGATTACATTGATTCGATGCCCATCAGCGACGAGCAGAAGGATATTCTGTTCCAGGCGGAGTATCCAACGGCGCGGAGGAGCGTGCTGCGGAAGCTGCCCTGGCGATAAACGAAAAATCCCGGGGAAACCCGGGGTTTGGGGTTTAGAGAAATGGAGAAAAGTACGGTAAGATAGAGGGGAGAAAGGCGGTGGCGGGTATGATTGTGTCGGTAAGGCCGGACGCAAACGGGAACATCTGCATTTTTTATGAGGGCGATGAGAACGTCACACAGGTCATTTTTGAAAACCCGGATTCTGATCTCAAGTGGTCCCTGCGGTATTTGCGGCGGGGAGACAAGCGGCCATACAATGTGCCGCTGGAGGAGATGGAGGAAGGGCTTGTCTGGACCGTGACGCTGGCGGACACGGAGAAGCCGGGGACGGGGTATGCGCAGCTGGTAGGGGCTGCCGAGGGGCAGACGAAGCACGGGCGGCCCTTCACGGTGACGGTATACAAATCCCTGGAAAAGCCGGGGGATGTTCCGGCGGCGGAGAAGGCTTTCGGAGACGCTGTGGCGGCGGATGCGGCGAAGGCCGTGAAGGCGGCGGAGAACGCGGCGAAGGTATACGCAAGTGTTCAGAAGGACCTGGAGGAAGGGAAGCTGAAGGGCGAGAAGGGCGACCCTGGGCCGAAGGGAGATCCCGGAGCTGCCGGGGCGGCAGGGCCCCAGGGGCCGAAAGGGGAGACCGGAGCCACGGGGCCACAGGGGCCTAAAGGCGAGACAGGCCCGCAAGGACCTGCCGGTGAGACCGGGCCGAAAGGTGATCCCGGAGCCGACGGAGTACCCGGAATCCAGGGGCCTGCCGGGACGAAAGGTGATACCGGCGACACCGGACCGCAAGGGCCAAAGGGCGATACAGGGCCTGCTGGAGCGGATGGCGCACCTGGGCCGCAAGGCCCAAAAGGTGACACGGGTGAAAAGGGCGACACTGGCCCGGAAGGCCCGCAGGGAAAGCAAGGTGCGCAAGGCGTTGCCGGGCCTGCTGGCCCGAAGGGAGACCCCGGAGAAAAGGGGGAGAAAGGTGACACCGGTGCAACTGGCGAGGTTGGCCCGCAGGGACCAAAAGGTGAGACAGGCCCAGCTGGCCCGAAGGGTGAGAAGGGAGACACCGGCCCGGCTGGCCCTACTGGGGCAACTGGACCAAAAGGAGAAAAAGGAGCGACCGGCGCGACTGGCCCGCGAGGGCCAAAGGGTGATCCGGGAAGCGATGCCACGGTTACCGCGGATAGCATCAAGACCGCGCTGGGGTATACGCCGGTCAAGCCTGGGGATCTCGTTACAGAAACTACGCAGGTTTTGCCTGCCTATACGAACCAAATTCCGCTGAGCACTGATGCATCCGGTGCGGTGCTGAATGGCGTTGGCTACCAAAGCGGTACATTGAATATGAGCGGCGCTGTTGCAACAGGCACATCGTTTGTCAGCGGTTTTATTCGTGTCAAAAAAGGTGATGTGATCCGTGTAAAAGACCCGTCTTCCACTAGCTTTTCTACCGGGCTGGTATTTGCGTTGTACAAATCGGATAGAGCAACCGGAAACAATATTGGCCGGTACATCAACACCATGCAATCAAACAAGGCTTATGGTGCGGTCAGCATCTCCGGGAATGTCCTGACGTGGGACACGTCCAGTATCGGGTACTATTTTTGGAATGATTTTGCGTATTTACGCGTCACAACGAACTCCGCCGATTCCATTGTAACGATCAATCAGGAAATTGCGGTAACAACACAAACCGTAATGACGCTTAAACCTGCTGTTAAGGTTGGACAAGAAAATCTGAATTTTGCTATCGGAATGCCATTATTGTCTGGCCGGAAGGTCGTCGTGTTTGGGGACAGCATAATCGGAATGACGAGAGACCAGACATCTGTTCCGGCGTATGTCGCGGCATATACCGGCGCAGAAGTCTATAACGTGGGGTTTGGTGGATGCCGGATGGCCGTGCATCCTACCAGCGGTTATGCAGCATTCTCCATGTGTGCGTTGGCTGATGCGGTAGCTTCCGGCAGCTATACAACGCAGGACGCACAAGCATCTAGCGGGTCTGACTATTTCCCGGAGCAGCTGGCGCTGCTCAAAACCATCAACTTCAGCGGTGTAGATATGATTGTGATCCATTACGGCACAAATGATTTTGCTGCCAACGTGACGATTGACAATACATCGGATGACGACGATACGGCCACATTGTGCGGGGCGCTGCGGTATTCACTGCGAAAACTTATGACTGCGTTTCCAAAAATCAGAATCTTTGTGTCTGTGCCAATTTATCGCAAATGGGACAGCACCGGGGCAGAAAAGTACACCAACTCCAGTGGGAAAAAGCTGCTGGATTTCTGCGAGGCGTTGACCGGAGTTGCTGCCGAATTTAATTGCCCTGTGATCGATGGGTACAAAGCGCTCGGTATCAACACTATCAATGATTCGGCGTTTTCTTCGGATGGAACGCATCTTAACGACCATGGGCGGAAAGCATTCGGGGAGTTAATCGGCGGAAGTTTGATATCACCAAGCTGAATAATTTTAAGGAGGGATGATATATGACCATCAAGCAGGTACAGCAGCTGTTGGCGTATCTGGGGTATGACCCGGGGGCCATTGACGGGGTGGACGGAAAGAACACCCAGGCGGCGGTGAGGCGGTTCCAGACGCAGGAGTATCTGACCGTGGACGGAATCGCCGGGGAGCAGACGCAGATCAGGTTGAAGGATGCGGTGTGGCAGGATCGGTTTGCTAAGGACAATACTGTCCCTAGCAGCGGGCAACCGCCTGATAAGACGGGGACGTTTTGGGACGGCATCAAATACTTTACCCGGGACGAACCCTACATAGCCTGCCCCTGCGGGCGGTGCGGGGGGTTCCCGGTGGAGCCTGCGGAAAAGCTGATGCGTCTGGCGGACGCTGTGCGGGAGGCTGCGGGAAGACCGATGGTGCCCACAAGCACGGTACGCTGCGACGCGCACAACGCAGAGGTTGGCGGTGTCGCCACTTCCCGGCACCGGCTGGGCCATGCCATGGATTTTGTGATCCCGGGCATGACCGCAAATCAGATTCTGACCATTGTGCGGCGGCAGAAGAATGTGGTGTACTGCTACGCCATTAACGACCGGGCTGTGCATATGGATATCGGGAATTAGGAGGAAGCGTAAATGGAAGAACTAGATATCATTGGGCGGCTTTCCGCCGTGGAGCAGCGCAGCAAGTCCAACTCCCATCGGCTGGAAGCGCTGGAAAAGCAGACGGAAGCCGTGAACCACTTGGCAACGTCTGTGGCCGTGATGGCCGAGAAGGTGGAATCCACGGGAGAGAAGGTTGACGGACTGTGCGTGGACGTGCAGGAAATCAAGCAGAAGCCCGGGAAACGGTGGGAAACGGTGGTGGGGCAGGTCATTTCAATTCTGATCGCCGCCGTACTGGGGTACGTTCTGGCCCGGATGGGCCTGAGCTAAATCATTTTTAGGAGGAATTAACATGATCAACTGGACTGTAAGAATCAAGAACAAGAACTTCTGGCTGGCGGTGATTCCCGCTGTGCTGCTGCTGATCCAGACCGTGGCGGCTGTATTTGGGTACAGCCTGGACCTGGGCGAGATCGGCAATCGGCTGATTGCAGTGGTCAACGCTGTGTTCGGGGTGCTGGTGGTTCTGGGCGTTGTCAACGACCCCACCACGGCGGGCATGTCGGACAGCAAGCAGGCAAGAGGCTATAATTATCCCAAGGAGGATTGACGCATAAATGGACAGACCCGGCCTGAACCGGGTGGTCATTGCGGAGTTCGACCGGCTGGCGTTTCTAACGCCGCTGGAAATGGAAATCCTGACCACCCGTGCCGCCGGGAAAAGCCAGAAATGGCAGGAGAGAAACCTCCATGTGTCCCTTGCAACAATCACCAGAACCGTTCAACGGCTGCAACGGAAATACGATGCGGTCAAGGAGTATAGTGCCACACTCCCGGATGACCTGATGATTTAATGACGATTTTCAGAGGGAAACCGGGCGTTTAGGTGATGAACCGAACGCCCGGTTTTCTGTTATGCTATAGCCAGAAGGTGGCCACCTCCAATCTATTTTAGGAGGCTTCTACTATGGAAGTTGAGAAGGAATACGCAAGCAAAGGCGTAGCCGGTGCCGGTCTGGGTACGGGCATTGCCGGTCTGTCTCTGGGCGTTCTGAATGCTATGGGCGGGCTGGGTGCTCTGGCTCTGGGCAATCGGAACACCGTCCCCGCTGCTCCCGTCATGCCCGCTATGCCCTATGGCATGGGCTGGGGCGGATGCAGCGAGAATATGCCGGTCAGCCGGTATGAGCTGGACCGGGAGCAGCAGCTGGCGGCCAAGGATTCCGAGATCGCCCTGCTGAAAGCCAACACCTACAACGACCAGAAATCCCTGGAGCTGTACGCCTACATTGACGGCCAGCTGAAGGATATCCGGAAAACCCTGTGTGAACAGGCTGTACACAATCAGCGCACCGAGGATTCCTTCGCTCTGGTCCGTCAGGATGTGGAGTGCGTCCGGTCTGACCTGTCCAAGGACATCAAGATCGAGGCGGAGCGGCGCTGCTGCGGTGACAATGCCATCGTGACCTACGCCAACGCGACCTTCTACGCCAAGCAGGTTGCGGACGTTACCACAGGCACGGCTACCACGGCGCAGACTCTTTACAATCCCCTGCCCAAGTGCGGCGGATGTAATTGTAACTGACCCAGGCATGGGGGCGGCAAACGCCGCCCCTTATCTTTGAGGAGGTAAATTTATGGTTCCAATGGCAAACGTTCAGGCGGGGATTGCAAGATTCATCGACCGGAGCCTGGCCCCCAGCCTTTCCGGCTGGGACAGAGTGCTTGTCGCCGGAGCAGGCGGAATCCTGACGGCGAAGCTGCCGAACATCATCGACCAGTACGCAGACCATCCCATGGTCAAGGCGCTGGGCGTTTATGATAGAGAGCAGGGCATGGTGGACGTTGACGCACTGTACAACGCCGCAAAGCCGTACATGGGCACGGAGGCCCTGCCGGTAAAAATCCCTGGGCTGAAGCTCACGCTGAAGCTGGGGAAGCAGGATATTGACACGCTGTATGCGTACATTCAGGAAGGAGCGTAACATGGAAGATATCAAATGCCTGATGCGGCATATCAAGGACGAAGTGAAGGACGCCAAGTGCTACATCAAGGACGCTCTGGCCGTCAAGGCCACGAACCCAGAGACGGCGGACCTCTATTACAGGCTGTCCGGCGAAGAGCTGACCCACATGAACGCCCTGCACAAGGACGTTGTGCGGATGATGGAGGACTACCGCCGGGATAAGGGCGACGTGCCGGAGGGAATGATGGCGCTGTACAAGTATCTGCATGAGGAGGCCGTGGAGGAAGCGGAGCGGGTTTCGGTGCTGCGGGAAATGTACAAGAAGATGTGACGCAGCAGAAGGGTATGAGGTAAGGCAAAGGCCGGGGGCGATATGCTCCCGGACTTATGACTGTAATAGTGACTGTAATCAAAAAAGTCTAAGTAAGCCTTAATAATATTTAACTACAAATAATTCTGGATATTACGATTAAAAAGGTAGAAATTGGCGATTTATTGCACGATATACGGAAAAGAATCTGCCTTTTAAGCAGTGGGTCCGGGGTTCGAATCCCCGGCGGGTCACCAAATTAGCCCCGGAATCTCAGGATTCCAGGGCTTTTTCTATTCGCTTTGAGAACTTTTTGAAGGCGGTTTTTGAGGGGCAATTTCCAATGACTGTAACGTGACTGTAACCGCAATTTTTTGGGTGGCTTCGATCAGCTCTGCGGTGTTGGTATGGGTGTAGAAATCTACGGTGGTTGTATAGGCGGCGTGACCCATTATTTGCTTCAGGAGTTCCGGCTTGACGCCGGATTTTACGGCCATGGTGGCAAAGGTATGGCGGCAGGAATAGGGGGAGAGGTCCGCGCCGATTTCCTCCATGAGCTGCTTCCAGTCGCGCTTTGCGAAATTCCGATATTCTTTATTTCCGGTATAACCGTCGATCAGGCGGGGACTGCCGGAATTTTTGGCTTTCTGGAGGAGCTTTTCATAGGCGGGCCTGCCGATGGCGTTCAGGGGAATGACGCGGTTTTTACCGGCCTCGGTTTTGGAGCCGGATATGAAATAATCGGCGTGGCAGTTTTCTACCTGAGCGGCGAAAAGCTCGTTTGGGCGGCAGCCGGTTGCCAGAAGAATAAGGGCGATATCGGCGGCGGGGGCGGCGGCTTTCTGAATGGATTGGATTTGGACCGCGGTGAAGGTTTCCTTGGTGGACTTCTGGGGGGCGGTGACGGTGATGAATTTGGCGTAGTTTGTGTGACAGATCTCTTCCTGAATGGCCCACTGGGATAATTGGCTGAAGAGCTGGACGACTTTGCCGCAGGAGGACTTGGAGAGGCCCTGAGATTCCATATTGTTTATGATGGACTGGAAGTCGCTGGCACGGAGACGGCGGAACGTCTTGTCATAGAGCGGCTCACAGTGCGCGTAGGCGAATTCATAACCGGAAATGCCGCTTTCCGTGATGGTGCGGCTATGGGTCGGCAACCATTTTTCATAGACCTGCCTGAACGTCAGGTTCAGGGAATCGGAGACGGGGGTATCCGCAAGCCGGTTCAGGGCCTGTTCGGCCTCGAAACGTGTGGCGTAGTAACCAATGTGGAGGCCCGCCTTCTGGGCCTCCCATGGCTTGGCACGGCTGCCGGGGTGCTTATAGACTGTACCCATGCCGTTCGGGCGCTTCTTTCGTTTGCGCTGGGCCTGTTTCTTTCCGCACCAGGGGCAGAAGGGGGCGCCTTCGGGGATCTCTTTTTTGCATTTGATACAGGGCATAGTATTCACCAATCCAGGTAGTCAAATTCGTTCCGGTAGACTTGGCTGTAAAAGTAATCGTAGTAGCATCTCAGGGTTTCGATGGAATCCATGTAATCCTGCCAGTACACAGGATCTTCGTTTGGGTCCGGGTGCTGGTACTGCTCAATATTCCAATAGGCTTCCTCAACCTCCATGCCTGTTTGCTCAGCGGCATAATCTTCCGCGGCGTCGGCAACATCGTAGAGAATATCGTCAATATCCGGAAGGTCGTCGTACATATCCCATTTTCCATCGTCGTAGCCAGCGTCATAGCCAGCGGAGTAGCCTCTTTCAAATACATCGTCACTTGAATCCTGCGAATAGGCGCAAGCAGACAGTGCGACGGCGAGGATGACAAGCATGGCGAACAATTTACGCATAGGTATTCTCTCCTTAATTTCGCTGTTCTTAATTAACCTGTCCTGTGTCTATGGCTCGTCCACGGGCCAGCGCTGAATCCAGCCGATGGAGGGGTGGATGACATCCATGACCAGCCAGAAGATGAGGAAGAGGACGAGGACGGTGATGCAGACGATCAGGAAGGTAATGACCCGGCGGTCCTGACGGTGGAGCATGCTGTAATGGGTCTGCAGCTGGGTTATATGGCGGTTGTAGTCCTGGGTCTGCTGGCAGAGGGCGGCGCGAAGATAGTCCACATAGGCCTCGGAGCACTGGGGCGGGGGCAAGGTCTCCGGGACCGGAGGGACATACTGTACGGCGGCCTCGATGTGGCGGAGGAGCTGGGCGGTGGGTTCCGTGGCTCCTGTGAGGGTGCGGTAAATGGTGGCCTTGGAAACGCCGCAGGCATCGGCCACGGTCTGATAGGACATGCCGCGCTCAAGGCGTTTGGCGTCCAACCGGGAAATCAACTCGGAAATTTCCATGAGAAACGCCTCCTGAAACGAAATGGTTCGGAAACGGAACGGAAGTTCCGTATCTGGGGATTTACGAAACGCGGAAGAATGGGTATGCTGAAGGGGCAACCGGCAAGGGGCACTTCTTCCGGCGGCAGGCCCCGGCCACGGGTGGCACAGTGGCCGGGGCGATTAAATGTACGGTTTATTGGACATTTTGAGGGGTATAAGAATAACCAAACGTTCGTTTGATTATTCTGCGTTCTATCAAATACGCACTATTATTATACAAAACATCTCAAATCGGGGAAAGTGGCAAAATAGACAAAACACTCGACAATTTTTTTACATGGGAGGACATATAGCAATGGATGAACGGCAGAGGCTGCGGGGAGAGATCCGGGAGGCGGCGAAGGGAATGACGGTGAAGGAGCTGCGGCTGCTGCTGGCATTTATAAAAGGAATTGTGAAAAAGGAATAAGAAGACCCCCACGGGATGACCGTGGGGGGGTTTCTTTGCTAAAGGGATTCATAGATGGACCGGAGGGCGGCTTCCAGGGTTTCCAGCTCCTGATCGGTGCGGGAGCAGATCATCTGGATGACGGCCTTCTTGAAGTCATTGGAGCCATTGAGGGCGGAACCGACAAGCTCGGCAATGGTCTCCTCACGGGTTTTGGGGACGTACATTTCCCCGACGCCCTCCCGGAGCCAGGGCTCATTGATGCCGTAGACCCGGCAGATGTCGGAGATCGTGCGGTCGCTGGGTTCGCGCTGGCCCTTCTCGATCTGCCAGATGAAGTTCTCGGACATTCCAAGCCCTGCGGCGAAGTCTTTTTGCGTTTTTCCGGATGCCTTTCTTGCATCGCGGATGCGTGTTCCAACTGTATCCATTGGGATCACCTCCTTGCAGTCTGATAGTATCACAAAAACCTAACTGTGTCAAGGAAAAAAGAAAAATACTACTTGACAAACCTAGCACAGCGTGGTAATATAGCCTTGCAAGTGAGGGAAACAAGCATCACTTACCAGTCAGGAACAATACGGGAGGTAATAACATGAAATATCCCAAATATGTAAAAACCTATGACGGATACATTGGTACGTTCCAGTTCTTAGAATACGGAGAATTTCCGGTTTACAGGTTTCCGGGCGGTGACCGTATTGCAGATAGATGGGAGATCGAAAACGGAAGCGACAATAGGGATGACTTACTAAATATTCAGAAGAAGTAACACCCGGGCGGGGCAACCCGCCCGACACGGGTGGGAATTTGAGGGGGGTTAGAGATGAAAAAGCGTTCTGAGCAAATGGATGATTCCCAGAAAATGTTCCGAGAGGATGCCGAGGACGAGGGATACAAGCGTTATAAGCAGCTGGCCTATTGCAAGCTTGTTATCAAAGCGGTTCTGTTTTTCTTCCTTGGCGTGCTGCTCCGCTATCTGCTTGGCGCGTAGGGCCTCCGCCGAACGCTTTTCGGTTTCGGAGAGCATGGCGGAAACGCCTTTATAGGTCAGGGAGAGGGCACAATGGGAATCCGAAACGGCGGACTTTTCCACCAGGCCCTGGCCGGTAAGGGCGGAGAGTTCGGAAGAGACGGACACGGGGTCGGCAGCCAGGGTATTGAGCATGGAGACGACGGTGGGGGATTCATCCGAATGAATGCGGCGAAGGAGAGCGAACTGAAGGTCGGTCATGGGATCAGGTCCTTTCTATTGTGACGGGAGGTGAGAGAGATGGATGGATCGGTAGAGTTCGACCGGGAGATGTATCTGGAATGGAAAGCCGGATGGGCAAAACACGGAAAAACGCCGTGGGATGTTCTGGAAATGGTGCGACCGTACTGCACAGCGGAATATCTGGATGTGCTGGAAAAGATAATTCGAGAACAGGAGGGGTTGAAATGAAACCTCTTGCCTGCAAACCTGAGTTGCCCGGGGGTGCGGGATGCCGGAGACACTCGCCTGTGAAACCGGCACCCCTGCAATCTGTACCCACCGAGCGAAGGGAAATGGCCCCGGCACTTTTTACGCGGTGCGAACGCGGAATGGGCACATTTTCCCCTACGAGGCGACGTTTTTCGCTCGGCCCCCGCACTTACGGAGCGACCCGGCTGCCATGGCGCTTACGGCTTGGCAGCGACTGTGCGGAAATTACCGGGTACACAGATTGGGGCGTGCATTATAGAACTGATGAGAGTTTCCATAAGGCATCACCTCCATTCCGTTTGGAATCCCCGAGCTGCCCGGGCAATTCAAGTTTACAGGCAAGAGAAGGAAAAAGCAATGGGAACATTTGAACGGTTCTAAGGGGTTAAACCTGAAAGCCCCATTCCACGGCGGTTTTGAGACATGGCCGCCGGACCTCCATAAAGGGCCTGCCCGGGGCGGTAAACCGGGCAGGCTGAAAAAATCAGGAAAGGAGCATGAAAGAAATGCCGGAAAAGGTAGTGAACCTGCTGAACGCCATTGAGGCGGTGAAGGGGAAGGCTTACACGGAAGGGCTTGTGGATATGGCGAATATCCTGGCCCCCAGCAAGGCCGAGGAAGAGAAGGAGAAGGAGAAGAAGGAGGACAAGGACGATGGCAAATAAGCTGACGCTGACGATCAACGAGACGGCGGCGCTGTGCCGGGAGCACGGATGGGCGGTCGGCAAGGAGCAGCTGGCGGAGGGGATCGCTGAGGGGCGGTACCCCTTCGGGAAGATCCTCCGGGTGGGAAACACCGGGCGGAGGACCTACGAGATCTGGAAGGCCGACGTGCTGGCCTACCTGCGGGAGAAGGGGGCGGAGGTATGAATCCTGAGGAACTGGCAAAATTTCAGGCGCTGTTTACGATGTACAAGAAGCAGCGGCGGGTGATCGAGGCCCAGAACGGGCGGATCAAGGCGCTGGAGGCGGAGAACAAGTCCTTGAAGGAAGGGCTGCTGGCGGACAGCGCGGCGTTCGAGGCGGACAACGCGGAGCTCTTTGCGGCGGTGCACCGGAACCACAAGGAAAGGGCGCCCATTGCGGTGACTTACTACTATGGGCGCTGAGAAATGGCTGCGGGCAGCGATCATCGTGCTGCTGACGGTGAATGGAATTCTGGCGCTGACGGCGCTGTGGCTTACGAGAGGGTAAAGGGTATGGCAGATAAGAAGCGGATTCCTCCGGAAGAGCGGTCCCGGCAGCTCCAATACTACTACGACCACCGGGCGGAGCGGCTTGCCTACGGCAGCGAGTACGCGGCCAAGCACAAGGAAGCCATGGCCGCCCAGAGCCGGAAATACCGGCAGAGCAACCGGGAGAAGACGATTGCCTACCAGAACGGGTACTACCGGGCGCACCGGGAGGCCCGAATCGCCTACCAGAAGGCATACTACCGGGCGCACAAGATGGAGCATCAGGCATACAACCGGGCATGGTACGCAAAGAAGAAAGCCGCCGCCGGAGAGGCAAGCTCCGGTGACGGCATGGGAAATATGAACAAGGCTATTATAGCCGAAAAGGAAGGAAATGTCAAATGAAGGATATCCGAATTCAGAAGCTGACGCTGGAAAATTTCAAGTGCCACAAAAGCCTGACCATTGATTTCGGCGGGCGGGAGACCAGCATTTACGGGGACAACGCCACGGGGAAGAGCAGCATTTACGACGGCCTGACCTGGCTGCTGTTCGGCAAGGACAGCCGGGGCAGCGCGGACGCGGAAGCCATCAAGCCGCTGGGGGCTGACGGGAACGTACTGGACCACCAGGCGGTGACGGCGGTAGAGGCGGAGTTCCGGGTGGACACCGGAGAGGACAGCGAGATCACCGTGCTGCGGCGGACGCTGAAAGAGGTCTGGTCCAGCAAGCGGGGATGCCCCACGCCGGAATACAGCGGCAACGTGAGCGAATACGCCGTGGACGGTGTGCCCATGAAGAAGAACGGATTTGACGCCGCTGTGAAGGAGCTGGTTGGTGAAGGGCTGTTCCGGATGCTGACCTCCGTCAGGTACTTCAGCGCGGACCTGAAATGGCAGGAGCGGCGGGCGGTGCTCTTCGACATGGTGGGGAACCTGACGGACGAGCAGATCATGATGCAGAACGAGGCGTTTTGGGAGCTGAAGGACGGCTGCGCCGTGGTGGGGCTGGAAAGCCTGAAAAAGAAGCTCGTGGCGGACCGGAAGCGGTTGGTGGGGGCCAAGAACGACGGCCCGGCAAGAATGAGCGAATGCCAGAAGCTGATCGACCAGCTGAGCAGGCAGAACTTTGAGGCGGCCAAGGCCAAGGCGCTGGAGCTGGACAGCATCAGCAACACCCTGCGGGAGCAGCTGGCGAAACTGAAAGCCGGAAGCAAGGCTTCGGAAATCGGTTATGCCCTGAGCGCCAAAACGGCGGAGTTGCGGGCACTGGAGGCCCAGAACAGCGCCTACCGGGAGCAGCAGCGGGGCACGGACAAGGCGGCGGAGGCCAAGCGCCGGAAAGCGGCGGCGGAAAAAGCCCTGAGCTACACCAATGCCCAGATCGGCAACACGGACATGGCCCTGGAACGGACGGAGAAGAGCCTGGAAAGCTACCGGGCGGAATGGGTAGAGACCAACGGGGAGAGCTTTTCCGGCGGGAAATGCCCCACCTGCGGGCAGAGCCTGCCTTTTGAACAGCTGAAGGCCCAGACGGAAGCCTTTGAGAGCAAGAAGAAGGAGCGGCTGGAACGGATCGAGGGCATGGCGAACCACGCCAAGGCACTGTGCGACGGCTACCGGGCGGACCTGGAACGGCTGGGACAGGAAAAGGCGGAAGCGGAAAGCGCCCTTGCGGCGGCGGAAGCGGAAATCCGGGAAGCGCCGGCGGAAACCGTTACGGATATGCCGGAATATGAAGCCCGGCGGGCAGCCCTGGAGGGGGAAATCAAAAGCCTTGAGCAGGACAAGCTGGAAGCTGTAAACGGGTACCAGACCAAGTGGGCGGCTCTGGATGGGCAGCTGGCGGCGGTCACGGCGGAGCTGAAAGCAGCCCAGCAGGAGGCGGCAGGTGAGGGAAGCCTGCGGTATGCCCAGGCACGGCTGGAACAGCTGCGGCAGGAGGCCCGGGACACGGGCGCGGCGCTGGAGGCGGTGGAGCGGACGCTTTACCAGATGGAGGAATTCACCCGGTTCAAGGCGAGTTTTCTGGAAAACGCCGTGAACGCGCCCTTCCGGCTGGCGAAAATCCGGCTGTTCCGGGAACAGGCCAACGGCGGCGTGGAAGAGCGCTGCGACGTGACGGTAGAGGGTGTGCCCTACAACGGGCTGAACAGTGCCATGCAGATCAACGTGGGCATGGACATTATCAACGCCCTGAGCGAGTTCTACGGGGTGCGGGTGCCGCTGTTTGTGGACAACGCGGAGAGCGTGACCCAACTGGAAGAAATGCAGAGCCAGGTGATCCGCCTGGTGGTGAGCGAGGAAGATAAGGAGCTGAGAATCGTATGAAAATCGGAAAGAACGTGAAGCCCAGCATTCCCCCGGTTCCGGGCGGAACATACATGGCGGTGTGCATCTACTCTCTGGGCATCGGGGAGCAGCTGTGCAAATACAAGGATTCCACCAGGTACAACAACCAGGTGATGATCGGCTTTGAGCTGATCGGGCAGACGGTGGAGATCGACGGGAAGCAGGAGCCCCGGGTGCTGGGGCGGACCTTCAACATTGCCAAGAGCCAGAACTCGGGGCTGCGGAAGTTTCTGGGGAGCTGGATGGGCAAGGCGCTGACGGACGACGAGTACATGAGCTTTGATACCAACACGCTGCTTGGCAAGCCCGCCATGCTGAGCGTGGTGCTGAACGACACGGGAGAATACGCCAACATTGACGGCATTATGCAGATCCCGGCGGGGATTCCGGAGCCGAAGGCGACCATCACGCCCTACTGGTTTGACCTGGACGATGGGTTTGACCAGGCGGCTTTTGAGAAGCTGCCGGAATGGGCACAGGAGAAGATCAAGAAGAGCACGGAGTACCAGAAGCTCTACGCCCCCCAGGAGGAGGTCAAAATCGACCAGAGCACCGGGGAGGTTCTGGAACAGAACGCCGGGCAGGGGGCCGCAGAGGTCGCAGGAGGGAGGCCCCCGTTTTGAGAATCGCGTCACTGGCGAGCAGCAGCAAGGGCAACGCCTATCTGATTGCCGACCGAAAAACCCGTATCCTGCTGGAATGCGGGCTGAGCTACAAGGAGCTGCAGAAGAGGGCCGGGTTTGACCTGGCAAGGCTCCACGGATGCCTGGTGAGCCACGAGCACAAGGACCACAGCCTCTCCGTCCGGCGGGTGGCGGAGAGCGGGGTTCCGGTATACATGAGCCGGGGCACGGCTGAGGCGCTGGAGCTGCCGGAGACGGTATTTTCCCTGCTGGAGGAGATACGGGCCGGGGAGCAATTTACGGTCGGAACGCTGGACGTCCTGCCCTTTGGGACCTATCACGATGCGGCGGAACCGCTGGGGTTTCTGATTCAGAGCAAGGAGGACGGGGACATTCTGGCGTTTGCCACGGACACGGTGAATCTGCCGTACACGTTTCCGGGTGTAAACATTCTGGCGGTGGAGGCAAACTACGAACCGAAGCTTCTGGAGCGGTGCACGCGGATGCCGGAGAAGACAAAGCACCGGATTGAGAACACCCACATGGAGATCGGGAAGCTGTTGGAGTGTCTTTCCAGCATGGACTTGAGCCGGTGCAGACAGATCTATTTATGCCACCTGAGCGACGCCACGGGAGACGAGCAAAGCTTCTGCTGGCGGGTATGGAAAGCCACCGGAATTGAGACGGAAGCGTTCCCAAGATGAAAGAAAACGAGCGTTTCCGTTCGGATTCTGTTTGGATTTTGTATGAATCCTGTATGGATTCCGTTTGGATTCCAAGTGGATTCCGAACGGAATCCAGAAAATAGGAGGAGGAAAGAACGATGGCAACACGAAGATGCTTCACCGGAAAGGTGGTGGAAAGCGACACTTTCTACAAGCTCAGCGCGGCGGCCCAGGCCGTCTATCTGCACTTGAATATGGTATCGGACGACCTGGGGTTCTGCAACAGAGTGGACGGAGTTGTGTCCAGAATCCGGGGCGGCGAAGCGGCACTGCAGGAGCTGGAAAGTAAGCGCTTTATCCTGAGATTCGGGGAAATCGCTGTGATTAAGCACTGGAAAATGAGTAATACCCTGAAAAACGACCGGATGAAGCCTCTGAGCTATCCGGAGCTTGCCGCACAGCTCTGGATCAAAGACAACAAGAGCTACACGGAGCGGCCTATTCCGGGCGGAAAGACGCTGTATGAATCCTATACCGGAGAGGCTCCTCGGATTCCAAGTGGATTCCACATGGATTCCGAACGGATTCCGAATGGAACACTAACCGAACCGAACCGAATAGAACCGAATAGAACCGAACCGAACCGAAGCGGCGAGCGAGCGGCTGACAGCGAAAGGAAGGCATGGTTTGACCGAATCCTGAGTGCGTACCCCGTACACAGACAGGGGAATTCAGACGAGGCATGGGCAGCGTTTGAAAGCTTTGTACCGGATGGGCAGGAACAGGCGGCGCTGGATGCTCTGGACAAGTGGAAGAAGAGCGAACAGTGGACCGACGATGGCGGACGCTTTGTGCCGGGGCTGAGCAAATGGCTTATGCAGGGCCTCTGGAAGTGCCCGCCGGAGGCAGCCAAGGGCAGCCAGTGGAGCGAGGGAACCCGGGCGCTTGACCAGGACGAGCTGGAGGCGATCCGGCGGATGTTTCAGGAGGACGACCCGAAGGGGGGCGGCTGAGATGGGGACGAACTGGAAAGGGCTGCTGGCGCAATGCCCCTTCTTCCGGGGGACGGATGGGAAGAAAACCATCACCTGCCAGGGGGTGGACGGGTACAGCCTGCTGACCTGGCGGTTCCGGGGGACGGGGCACTGCGAGATCCAGTTCCGGGTGTTCTGCTGCGGGAAGTATGAAAACTGCGAGGTCTGCCGGATGCTGATGGAGGCAGAGGAAGGGAAATAAGGATGGACGAGAAGATCAAGACAAATGGGGACCGCATCCGGGAGATGACGGACGAGGAGCTGGCGGAGAAGGTGAGCGTGATGACCTTTTGCGTTGCTTGCCCGGTTACGGGCTGCGATGCCAATATTGGCCTGGACCAGTGCAAGGATACGTGGCTTGCCTGGCTCCGCGCCCCGGCGGAAAGCGAGGGGGAGGCATGAGCGAGCTTGCCGAAAAAGTCAAGGCCAGCGTGGAGCGCATGAAAGCCTTTCAGCCCCCAGAGGGCTATCTGCTAGCTTTCTCTGGCGGCAAGGATTCTGTTGTGCTCAAAGCCTTGGCAGATATGGCGGGTGTTAAGTACCAGGCACATTACAACGTCACCAGCGTTGACCCGCCGGAGATTGTGCGTTTCATCCGGGATAAATACCCAGATGTGGTGTGGGAATTTCCCCGCTACAGTGATGGGAAGCGGATCACCATGTGGAACCTGATTCCCCGAAAGCAGGCTCCACCTACCCGATTGATGCGATATTGCTGTGAAAAACTGAAAGAGGGTACGGGCAGCAGGCGGTATGTTTTGACCGGTGTCCGCTGGGCAGAATCCAGTAGGCGGGCGAACGCCCACGGGGTTATCACAATACCAAATACCTCCGGCAAGAATGTCCCGGACGGCTTCGAGAGGAGCAAGCGAGGCGGGATCATCCTAAACAACGACAACGACGATGCGCGCCGGGTGCTGGAAACCTGCTACGCCAAGCAGAAGAAAGTGGTAAATCCTATCGTAGATTGGGAGGATGCCGACATCTGGGAGTTTATCCGGGCGGAGAATGTCCCCTACTGCGGCCTGTATGACTGCGGATTTAAGCGGCTGGGGTGTATCGGTTGCCCGATGGCAGGCAAACACCGGAAAGTGGGGTTCGAGCGCTGGCCCCGGTATAAGCAGCTGTATCTTAACGCATTTGATCGGATGCAGGAGGCAAGAGTGGCCGCCGGGAAGCTGCCGTTTTTGAACGATAAGCTGGACAATCCCACACCACAGGATGTTTTCGACTGGTGGATGGAGGAACCGTGGCTTCCGGGGCAGATGTCGATGTTCGGAGGCGGAGAATGAAAATAGCAAGAGTATTCCCCA